>Ga0123357_10005388_pt1 | contig 15306 bp, 13 predicted proteins | sample TergutEmb28metaG_FD_89873 | JGI IMG/M metagenome (GOLD analysis project Ga0123357, IMG submission 89873) | Embiratermes neotenicus P4 segment gut microbial communities from Petit-Saut dam, French Guiana - Emb289 P4 | ecosystem: Host-associated > Arthropoda: Insects > Digestive system > Gut ... | reverse complement strand
TTGTTATCCGGCCGCCCCCCCCCGCGCCCCCGCGTCGGCGAAAGAACAACCGACCGCCCCCCCGCTCTACTCGCTCTTTAACGCCGCCCATTCTCGGCTCCTCCCCCCCCTTTGGGGGGGGGGGGGGGGGGAGTCATTTGTGCACCCCTGTATTCTGAAGCATCTTAATTCTGTAGGTTACATATGTTTGGTAGAGTTAACCATCAACTTCTCTGGCTATCTACCTCTCTTTTTTAACCTTGGAAACATGTTGGATATGCATATAATCAGGAGATTACGGAACTGAAGTGTTCGGTATGTGTGCATATTTCTTGAGACAGAATGAAAAATAACTCTGCTTTTAGATGTGAAGAATAATATTGCAGTTGCAATGTCAGTACACAAAAGAAAGTGATGTAGATATGCTCCAAATCAAAGATATAGTACCTGTACTTACTTATGATTCTGTTGCTTAAAGGAGGACACATGGGGGGAGAGGAAAGGTGCATACAGGGTTTTGGTGGGGAAACCTAAGTGAAAGACACCACTTGTACAATCTGTGCATAGTTTGGGTGTTAATATTGAAATGGATCTTCAAGAGGCGGGGTGGGGGCTCAGGATGGTAAATGTGGTTATGAACCTTCGGGTTGCTTAAAATGTGGGAAAATTCTTGACTGGCTGAGGACCTCTTAGCTTCTCAAGAAGAAGTCAGTCAGAATAAAATAGGATTCTATATTTAATTGGCCTCTTAAAGAGGATTTAAGAGTGCAAAATTATCTGCTACTTCTCCCACACTTCAGAGTTAAAACAGCAATACTTGTGCTTTAAACTTAAGCAGTACAGGCCAGTATTAGTACATAGTAACTTTTCATATCGATAACTTCCCTTATTTTATTCCCTCAGTTTGAGAACTCTTGCTCTCCAACTTTCCAAGCATATACTCTCTGTTATCCGTTAGAGGTAATTCCTAAGGTAATCCACCAAAAAAACCCTGAAAGAAAACAGGCCTCTCTTTTGTCGTGCTTCTAAACTCTGTGTCTTTTTGTCCAGTTCCTTGTTTGTTGAAAGTAATTTTTCATTGCCTTGTAAAATTAGAAACTTCTTGATGTGAGTGATGTATGTAGTCTGAAGTGTCCAAACGAGATATCCATTAACATGTGTAACATTGTTCATTGGAATGCTAAGAAGTTGTGAAGGAAAGGAGTTATTAGTATGTTTTTCTAACAGTAGACTGCATTGAGGACACAATTGCACTTTGATGTACTCAGTAGAACATTCGATGAATCTTGTGTATGTTATGCAGGGAGGTAGATTCATTGCGTCTGTGAACTTGAGAACATATGGCCTGAGATTGTATATGCTTGCTAGTGAACATGATCGCTGTTTTTTTTTAAGCTCGTGGTTCTGTGCATCGTAATTCAATGTGAATAGAAATCCAACAGATGCAACAGTATGCAAATGTTTATTCACTGCAAAACTACAGTGAATAAATATCTGCTTACTGTTGCATCTGTTGGATTTCTATTCACAATGATCACTGTGTTATCACCTCTGCAGTCTGAGCCAAGCGGTGTGTGATTAGTCATCTTTTATTAGTCACAGAGTGTTGTTGGTCTTAGTGTGCTTGGCAAAAAGAAAATAATTTGAGCTAAAATTGCTCATTTGCAATACTTTTGGAAAGTATGTGCTGTGGAAAAATGTTGTTGGAAGTTTTGTAATGAACATCTCATGTAATTAGTGCCATATAATAGAGTGGTGTACAGAACAGTGAACAATTTTTGAATGACAGACTCAATGGTGGACAAAAACAAAAATACCGAAGTGTCATATTTTAATTGCGTTGATACTGGATGACAGCACTCAAATGGAAGCAAGCCTTAAAAAATCTTTGTGCCTATTGGCTCTTCAAAGTGGGGTGTCATAATCCTCAGCTGACACAGCAGTAAAACATTAAAAACCTATGGCCATACAGAAATACATCTGTACAGGAACTTTCTACTCTAGATGGATAAGCAAGAATTTTCACAGTTTTACCGTGCATCTTGATATTATCATGTCTTTATTTGTCCAACTGAATGCACAATTAGATTGTTCCAGAAGTGTTAAAACTTACATTAAAATTTACATTAAAATACTCCCCGATGATGGTTTGTTAAATCAAAACATGTAGGAACATTTTAATGTAAATTTTAATGTAAGTTGTAACACTTCTGGAACGATCTAATTGTGCATTCATTTGGACAAATAAAGACGTGATAAGCAAGAATTTGTTATTACAGGTGGCTTCAAGAATCAGGTTTCATGGTGTGAACTTGTTTTTTTTCTCAGATGAGGCATGATGTTCATTTAGTAGTAACATAGCAAAAGTAACATATTGGTGTTCAAAATTCCCTATAGATTTAGCAAAGTTTCTGTGCATAATCTTAAACGTGGAGTCTGGTCTGCAGTGCAGTGCATTCCAAATTATAGGGATGTGTATTTTTGAAGAAATAGTAAATTCTGATTGTTTTGTTGATGAATTTTGACACTGATCTTCATGGAGGTAACAGAAGAAGAGACCATGTGTGGTTACTTCATGCAGGATAATGCTATGCTGCACATAGCAAATATCTCAGTGAGTGCACTAGAAATGGTGTCTGACATATGGTGGATAAGTTGCAGACTGTAGCCTTCTGCCTCTCAAGATTTTAAATTGTGATATCTTATCTGTGGGGGACACTTTCTTTTCAAGATCTTCAAGACAGTATTCAAAGAAGTTGCTAGTGTTTAAAGATGAGCTGTGTCATATGTCCAATATTTTCAGACCTTGCAAGGTCTACTTAGACACAGGATTTCGGTACTTCAAGACTTCTGTAAAACAAGGTAAGATGAATTGCAATGGAAACAGACTGTAAATTCCCAGCAGAGGTAGGCTTCCTATGCAGTAATACTGCAGCAGGAGCTGTATTTCCAAGGACATGGTAAAAACTTTTTCCCTGTATTCTATTTTGTTATCGGTAAACTTGTGTTTTACTTATTACCAGGAACGTAATGTGGAATCTGTACGTGCTGCCAAAGACGAGCGTGTGCGTGAAATTCGTAATGCAGTGGAGCTGATGATTGCCCGTCTGGACTCTCAGCTAAAAGCAAAGCTACTTACTTTAATGGGTCAGAAAAATTCATTAACTCAGGAAACAGAACAGTTAGAAGCTTTGCTACAAGAAATTGAACACCAGCTTCATTCATGTACACGCTCTGAACTTATCACAAAGAGTGGTGATCTCTCACGGATGATCCATCAAGTACGCAAGAAGCCTATGGCAAGCTTTGTGACTGCACCTGTTCCTGCAGATTTCCAAAGGTCAGTGCATTGACCTTACACTTAAGATGATGTGTCAGATATTTAAAAACTTGGCATTATAATACACCATTTACTTGAAATAGAGGGAACAGAGAATTGAAAAAGTTTAAGAAAAGGCAAATTGACTTTTTTTTTTTTTTTTTTGCCTGTCACAGAATAAGACATAAAAGGCAACATTTATAACTGCACTTTAGTTGAGACTTGAGGTTCTCGTGGTGGTGTTTCAGGGGTTTCAGGTCTTCTGGGCTGTGACACAGTGTCCATGGGTTATTGGTTCCTAAAGTTTCAGGGGAGCATTTTACCTTCATCTTTGAGGGTTGAGGAATCCAAGGAATTCTTGTAGGATTTCTTGATCATTGAATGTTAGGGCTCTACAGTCTTTCATAGCTTCAAGAGCCACTACCCCAGTTACAAAGTGCTACATCCCAGGAGACCTGAATGCACCCACACTTTATTTTTGCACCTGCACATTTTTGCTTGAGATTGACTATCAAATCTGTATTTCATGTCAGTGAATACATGGAATTTTCAAACAACAGGTATTGTTGGCTGAAAGGGGTAGGATGCATTTTATAAAGCCTCTTTCGTACCATTCAGTATGTGGGTTTCATATGCATGTGGCATTTGGCCTTTGATACCGGAATTAAATGCCTGGTGTGATGTGTAGGAGACTGGAATTTAAATAAGAGCTATATAAGGAGGCCATTAAACGGCCATTGTCTGTACCTTACGTTCAGCATTTTGAACATCACACTGAATGATAGGTTCACCTGATGTTAGGTGCCAAAGATGTAAAGGTAAATGCCAATCTCATCTTCCAATAGGCATCCTTTTCTTACAAACCAGGTATAGTAACTGTAGCATGACTGTATAACCAGTAGGGCTACATTTGAAGCAGCAGATGTGATAGTACCTAATTCATCATATTTGAATCAAGGTAGCTGTGCGTGAGGGGAAAATGCCACTGGCAAGTTACAGTGCGTTTTAACCCATCATTGCTGCCCTTGGTGCACCGTATGGTTGCGAATGCATTTAGGCATACTGTAAATTTAAAACCCCTCACTCTTGGACTTTAAACCCAAAAGTCATCATAGGGTTACATTTTGGTTGACAGTTAAGATGAACCAGTACACTTGAGCTGATGATATAAAAAACATTACCTGTTATTATATTGCCTTTGTGTTGTTCTTTTGTAATGTCATATCCACTGTCCATGGCTGTGAGCATAATGTTTTTCCATCATTCAGCACTGTCACCTTCAAGCATGAATCCAGCTGTCAGCCCTGTAGTATGGGGAGATTTAAAATCTGCTATTACCAGATGGTATGGATAACGAACAGCGCTGGGACTGAACATTGAGTACTCCTGCCTCATACTTGAAAAGTCCCAGATTCAAATCTTGTTCCAGCCTTCCATGATTTTCCTTGGTCTTTCCCATCAAATGCTGTGTATTAACTGTAATTAGTTCATGAATCTCTCCTGTCATATCCTTCCCACTTCATTATTAACTAATCATTGTATCATTCAATGTTACGTAGTCTTAGCTGCCGACAATTTTGTGAAATAAATCATGAATAAAAGATTAGAAATCAATTTTTTTTTTTATGTTTTGCTGATCGTGCATCTCAGTATATTTATCTTAGTAATTAACCAACTTGATGCACAAAATTTTTTGTTTTATAGTAAGTTTATTTCATGCCTCTACATGTTTCGATCACCATGTGCTCATCATCAGGAGGGCAAAATTATATTATGCAGCCTCTGGTATCATCACGCATATAGGTGGCTGTCCCGTGCACGGGGTGGCCACCTATATGCGTGATGATACCAGAGGCTGCATAATATAATTTTGCCCTCCTGATGATGAGCACATGGTGATCGAAACATGTAGAGGCATGAAATAAACTTAATATAAAACAAAAAATTTTGTGCATCAAGTTGATTAATTACTAAGATAAATAGAAATCAACTGTTGTTTTTGTGGGTACAGACTAGGACATACTGGTTCTATGAGAAGGCATCACAACCACGTTTTGTCTCATAAAGATGGGCCCTGATCTCCTGATCTTTGCCAGAGATGATGAGTATGCATTTTATGAATTAGAGGTATGGTTCATGTGTTCCAGTGAGATTGTCCCTGGCTATGACAGTAGCACTTTTGTAATGCAGCAGTTTACACAGTTACAACATAAAGCTGATCCTGTTTATTCAACACCACTGCATGTCAATGGATTATGTTGGAGGCTTAAAGTGTATCCTGATGGTAATGGTGTTGTTCGAGGGAATTATTTATCTGTTTTCCTGGAGCTTAGTGCTGGACTTCCTGAAACGTCCAAGTGAGTATATTACATTGAGGTTTTTGTCAGAACGGTTATGTATACTCAAACCTTACACCTAGGTTTGTATCAGAACAGTTATTTACATTTAGTTCTTACACTGTGGGTTTGTCAGAACAGGTATAACACAATCCTGATTTGAGGTTCCTTGTTTTAAAATTTTGCCACATTTGAGGTTTACTGTTTGTTGTGCTGGCAAAACCCCCATGTAATTGTATATCTTTTATCAATTTAGGGTTTCTCAGTTTTAGGTCTTTCTCATATTTAAGACACAAAAATTTGTCTCTTCACACTTTTGGAGCCTCAATTTAAGGTTAAATTTTACAAATTTGGATTTGGGGTCATTTAAATAATGCCATGATTGTGCACAATGGAAGTGCAGCAGTAGAAGAAATTTCAGACTGTTGTAACAGTGTACCAACAATTCTTAAAGAGTTGGTATGCATGTGATTGGTCAAAAAACCTGTGATAGAAGCAATTTATGTACAAGCATATTTATAACTCAGCCTGATTATTGGTTGATCATAAATCATGGATATAAGCTGCTGTGTATGATTGGTCATTGAACACCACACTGACTTCAGAATGGAATAGTAGAATGTCTTGTGCAGTGAAACACAAATTCTAATTTGCTTCTAAAGTTTCTTTTTTCCTGTGACATAAAATAAATGTAAGTGGAATGAAGTAAAGCATAATTATGTTTAAATCTGGAGTGGATATAATGTTTTTGTATCCACAGTATTTATTATCTGTTTGATTTTGATGCCACCCCATTTTAGATTTTTTTCTGTAAGGTCTAAAAACCTTGTTTCCCAGACAGTTTGTAAATGGGGGTTATGCTGTTTTTACAGTTTGACCTTACAACTACATGTGAAGGGCACCAAATCAAGTACTATAAAAATTGCTGTTATCTGTTAAGTGTACTTACGAAAGAATAGTATGTCCTGTGTGAATAAGACACCAGAATATTTAGTTTATAATGACTGTGAAATATAATGACTGCAAGATGGTGCAGACGGTAACATATACAATTTCATCAGAGCCTTATTACTGGCCATCTAAGATATTTTCTGCCAAAGAATTTAAGGCAGTTTGAGCAGAAAATTAAGTAGGTAAGCACTTCAGTTACAAATGTGGCTGGCATTTGGGAGGTTTTAGGTTCTTCAAGGGATAGAAATATCTTGCACAACAATTACAGTTTTGTTTTGTCCTTTCAGATAAATGCTAGAATAGTACATTTAAATTGATCATGGCCAGTTGAAACATTGTCATTAACATAGGTTCAATTAATTACTAACTGGGAATGGCATTTTTGTATTAAAACTAATGCAGATGATTTCAACCTAGACATTTTACCCAGCAACATTTTCTTACAGTTGATTTTTATTGACTAGGTATGAATACCGTGTGGAAATGATCCATCAAGGGGCTCGTGATGCTAGTAAGAATATTGTCAGAGAATTTGCTTCTGATTTTGAGATAGGAGAGTGTTGGGGTTATAATCGATTTTTTCGTTTGGATTTATTGGCCAGTGAAGGCTATCACAATACTGAAATGGACACGCTTATATTAAGGTGAGTACACATTTTTTAGGGATGGGATTTTCATATGTGTATTAGCTTATATTTAGTTATTGCTTTACACCATTTTGGTTTGGGTTTTGTGAATTTCATCCTAGTTTGTATACGTACTGAGTGTATCCATCTCCTTCTACAATATTTGAACATATAGTTTTTAATTGAACTTAATATGAATATCTTGCCATGTGCAATTTGCAATACTCTGCCACCAGTAATAACAATAATTTCAGATCTCAGTGTTACATAGCACATTTTGTAGAGCCCAGAAAAAAAATGTTGTTTCATAGATATCAGACTTGTTTGCAGATGTCAAATTTGGTCATGGTTTAGTTTATGCACCATGTAGTTGTTATAAATTTTTCAATGTCGCAAAGGACAATACTGCCTCCAGCTTCAGGATACTGAATTGATTCAAGTGGATGCTGAACGTGAAGGCTTTAACGTTCCTCCAAAATGCTTGGACATTTATAACCATTGTACAATGCAGAAACCCAAAAGATCAATGACCTCTATAAAAACCTGGCAATGAATATGTGTAAATGTGTTAAGTTCTGCCCTCCTTCAGTGTCAAATAACAACAAGGCAGACATACAGAATATGTCTTTAGCTTTGTTGTTTGTATCTGATGCGTAAATGTGAAATTTGGTATGGAGAGATCATAAGCTTGTACACAAGTTTTGCATGCAGCACGAAGTATACGATGGTTCAATTTTTGAGGTTATGTTGAGATCTGAATCTCGTACCTGGAAGATGAAGGTAATACTTTCAGTAAAACTATAGTACACCCCAGGAAATGATACAGAATTTCTATTCATGGCTACATGAAGTTTATATACAGCAGTTTGTGAGATTTAATGTTCTGACAGCAGTATCGGTGAAAATTCACTTCTTCTGGGATGTAAGACCATCCCAGCTGCTAGTTACTCATAGTTACTGCCATGTTGAAGGATCATAGTTCCTTCGTCTTCAGGGTTAAGCAGTTCAAGAATGTTCTTGAATTGCTGTACACAACCCAGATGACTTGAAGCTTCAGTTTCATCATAATTTGTTTCTTGGTAATTGTGATATCCCTTTGTCCATCTTCGTAAAGTAGTCATTGGTTTATTTCCTGTCATCCTTCCACATCCATAGGAATGCCCACAACCCTTCCAAATGTTTATTCTGAATTTTAACTGTGGAATTGTAACACCCCATACTATTGTTTTGTGCATTTAACGTGGAAGCAGTATGTTTATGTCTTATTTACATAAGAATGTCATCCAGGAAGGTGGGATTTGTTTGTATTGTGTTCTGTTAGTAACATATAGTAACTGTTTATTTAGGTTTCAAGTTCGTCCTCCAACATTTTTCCAGCGCTGTCGAGATCAACATTGGTATATTAGTCAGCTGTTAACAGTACAGAATCAATATGTTACACAAATCAATGAATTAAAAGAGGTATGTATTTCCAAGATCATGTACCATATTTACTTGTAGAATTCTCTCTTGAATTGTGTTTTTATACAGAAAATACACTGACCTTTGAATATGCTTCTGAAGATTAAGAACAGTGCAGGAATATACAGGAGGACAGAGTTATGGAGAATGAGGCGACTGTTTCAGGCATAGTTTCTTTTCAAGGAAAGAAGGTAATAATATGGCACATTCACAGCGTTGTGAGTTGAGAGTAACTCTGTCAACACGTATTCTAGGTCCTGATATTGTATTATGGTAATAGCTGAGAAATATGCAACTTTAGTTCACATGATCTTTTTTGAGGATGTAAAACAAAATGATAGCTGCGTGAAATCTGTAATTGGCTTTTGGTTTGGTGGCAGTAACTAATGAATTATCAGAGTTATACGTGTGAAATCTGGTATGGTGATATATTTACATACAAATTCTGTATGAAACATGCCATCCAACAGTTTTCAGTCAGCAGCCCCAGACATGGACAAAATCTGTGCTTAAAGAATAAGATCTTCTCAAAGGGATTGTTTAAAGTAAGAAATTGTTAGCATTTTAGTTTATAGTTAAAAGTACTTAGTTTGTCCCTGGAAGTGTAATTGTGGCTTCTTTGATCCAAATAGGTATAAGAACAATCTTACATGCACATAGAAATTAATCATATTACTTAAAATATTAGTACTTTTATAACTGTCATTAAAATATCTTCCCCTGCTGACATTTTAAGTGTGTGAACCATGTCGTGGTAGGAGGCTTTGCCATTGCTGTGTGACCTCCCACAGATGTGAAAGGACAAACACACTAAGACAAGATGGTTAAATTAAGGGTACAGTTGTACGCTTGTGTGTTGGGTGACTGTGCCATTCCTATAGAGAGTGTCAGGAGTAAGAATGTCAAATGAACAATCATTCAGGAAAACAAGGTACTAGATAGGGAGGAAGGTAGGGAACAAATTAGAGTAATAATAGTGGAGTGGACTTACACAAGAAGAAATGTTTGTTCTGTTAAATACAAGTTAATATTTTGTCAAGACATTTAAATTTATACCTGTTTTGAAAGAGGGTGAGCATTTTTACTGAGAATGTTGGCATAACAGTAATGCAGTAGACTGGTATTTAGGTGGTGCCTGGTTTGAATCTCAGTTGGGGCATCAACTATCCTAACTCAGTACCTTAATTAGGCCAAGACCACTTTCTTCTGAATCATGTTTCATTCATTATTCACCCTTCTTCATGCTGTAGACACTGTATGGTCTGAAGTACTGACAGCATTATAAAGTGTTCTCCCCCCCCCCCAACAAAAAAAATAGTATGTTCATAATTTGTTGGTGTGTAAAAATTAGTGTAATTCGGGTTTCTAAAGTTATTTGGGCTGTGTGGCACATTAATTGAAATGAAGCTTACAGTATCTTTTTTTTTTTATTTAATTGTGTTATTACTTTTTGATTTCAGAGAATTGCTATTGAAATTTCTCGCAATAACATGACTGCCACTCGTGTCAGTGGTGGTAATGGTCCTGACAATGCTACCAACCCAGGAACATCTGCAAGTGTTATTTCTCCTGTTATTGGTGACTGTGGTCTGCACAGTTGTCTGCTGGAGCCTTCTGTTGTGTCTGGTTCTTTACCAGTGAGGTTAGTTGGATGGGGCAAAGTGACGTTTATAAAGATTAATCCATTGGTGCCAGTATTAAATACCCAGCATGATGTGCAGGAAACTGGAGTTTCAATTAGTGTTGCATAGGGAAGGCTATTGAATGGCCATTATTTGCACCTGCTCTTTGGTGTTTTGAATATCAGATTGTGTGATGGGTGTACCTGACATCAGGCACCAAAAGATTAAATTTTAGTGCATACATGCGTTTATGATGAATATACTTTTACCTTGTTTGGGAATGCACATGGCAGTTCTACACAGTATAAAATTTATTCTTGTCATGATTATTTACATTAAAGGGGTGAAGTAATTGTTAGTGGGATGAACATACAAACATTTGTGTGTGAACTTTTGAAACAGGCTTGTACTTAATACCACTTTGTTGCAGAAAATATTTAAGACATATTTTCAAAAGGTGTTCTTATAATAAAACCAACTAGATGCACTAATTTCTCAAATTTATTTTTGGAATAAAACTCTACATGTTTCGGACAGTTCCTCTGTCCATCATCAGGAGTTTTTCATTGTACACACAGGAATGGTATATGTCGTACAGGTTTGCTGACAGCTTGCGAGCAGGATCAAGACGGAACTGGTTCCATCCTGATGATGGACAGAGGAACTGTCTGAAATGTGTAGAGTTTTATTCCAAAAATAAATTTGAGAAATTAGTGCATCTAGTTGGTTTTATTATAAGAATTTATCACGATGCACGGTCACCTGAACATCAAAATTTCAGAAAGTGGTTTACCATCAAGACTAACTCAACTTCTCAAATAAAAACAAACTCCAGCTGCACACTCTTTTGTATATTTTGCTGCTTGTTTGTCCTGGAGCTTGTGTTTTATTTTGGTGTGTCACATGCTACAAGTACAGTTTTGGTGATAAGACTGCAGTTGTTACTGGTTGCTAATTAAACTCAAGCTTTCAGTTGTATCAAATTAGTAATAGTAGCTAAAAGAGTCCATTTAAAAGCCAAATGCAGATGACTTTATGTAGGGCTTCATATTGAGTGTGAGTTATCTGTGTAGTTTGTGGGTCCAGGGATAACTCACAGTATAGTTAAACAGTGGAGATTCCATTCTTCTGGTATGTGATGCTGCATTGGTGTCTAAATATACCTGATTACCTATTAGCATAATGTCACATCCCAGCAGAACAGAGTTCTCAACTCCACTGCTGTGAAAATCTCAAAACTCAAATAATTAAAGAGTACTTGACCACTTAAAATTAATATTACTTGCATTCAAAGAGTTCTGATTTTCCAGTTACATTTTTTTTTTTACATACAATCTGTGATTTGAAAGTAGATCAGCATTATGTGTTTAAAATCCATTTAAATAAATTTATTGTACAGAGCTCACTGGCTGGAGTTGTATTCATTGTTATTTTCTTATGATGTCGAACATTCAGGAGGAAATACAGCAACCAGTCACAGTGGATGATTGGAGGTAGCTTTCATCTACATCCTTGAGTTAATGTTTTAACAATGGTGCAGGGTGTTTCTGTCCTGAGCAGTTCAGTGTAGTATTGTTTTGTTTTACCAGTTGGCCAAGGATGTGTAAAAGCATCATATAAAATCCTGTCTCTTATTTGGGGTATCTTTACTCTCTTATTTTTCATCTCTTTATGTGTGTGCATGTGCGTTTGATATAACACTGCTTGCAGTTAATACATCATTTTATTTTCTTTAATTTCATATAAATATTTTTCCATTAAATACAGGACATCTGATATTGTGAATGCAGCTGCCATTCCTCACATATCAACTAATCAATTGTGCCAATTAATAAACATGCCAGTGCAGCCGAATGATTCTTCGTCTACACTTTGCATGTCAGGCTCTTCACAAACCCAGAGTGGCAACAATATCAGTACAAATGTGGGTGCATCAGACAAGCAGCACAATAATAATGGTAGTGGTTCATCTAGTAGCAAGAATAGCCTTCGTGTGACACCTCTTACCACATCTGTTTCGTCACCAAATCTGCTTAATGCTTCTGCTGTTTTTTCCAGTGGCAGCTGCAGTGAAAGTGAGGTGAGTTTAGGAACTGCCCCTCTTGAAAACCCAGTTATATGTGAGAATGAATAGAATAAGAGAGCTGCATGGTAACTAGAACACTTATCATTCAACCTGCTGAGACTGTTTCTAATTTTGAATTGTTTTGTTTATTTGAGGCGTTTAACGAATGTGTGTCAATGCACTCCAGTATTGAAGTTCAAGTCATAGATTTATTTGCAAGAGGAGTGCGCTTTCCTTTTACACTTTGCAGTTTGCTATTGATGCTATTATGTATTACTTGCTCAGCCATTTGTGTGCCTGATTATGTTATACATATGATGAAAAAATGCGTGTGGCAACTGCATGAGCAGCTGATTCACTGGCAGGTTGCATAAACTGACAAACTTGGTCACACTGTGCATACAGCTCCACCTTGCCTTCTTTCCACCCCTCATACATCCAACTACCAATGGAAATAAAACAATAATGCCATCAAGGAAAAGTGCATTCACTGTTCAGGTGGGTTATATTTGCATAGTCATCATCTTTGTGCAGTGATTGGGCCTGTATTTTATTGTACAAAATTAGAGGTCTGTGTTTCAGTGCAAATAGTAGCAGTGCATTTTTTGTTGCAGTTGTGGTTTATGCAGCACATTTAACTTCAGTAGGCTTCATAGGATATTAGCCACATCAGTATAGAATAGACTTTTCTGAAATAATTCCTTTTTACACCTACACAACTTAGCTGATTTATATCCTGTTGATCAGAGTCCATTTTTCATTGGCCATGATGCAGTCAAAGGAAGAGAGCACTGGACATGATCGAGTCTTACAGCTTTAGCTCACTTTCTTAACTAGGATATGATAGGTATCCAGATTTTTGAAGTACGCAAGTAACTGAGTTTTATGACTGGTTTGCACAGTAGTGATTCCCTATGTATGTTTGTAATATGGCATGTGAAATTTAAGTGATGTGTTATGAATACATATCTGGTTAGTGTGAATGGTATCAAAATTTGAATGGACTAATTCTTCACAACCCTAAAAAACATTGCAGTAGTACCAAGTGCCTTTTGTACTAGTTCTGAGTAGGTCTCATGATTATTACAAATTTTGTTTAGATACTACTGACTTGTGCTATGTTGAATGGTGTGTTTGACCCATCTTTGCAAAATGGTCAAACACCAGACAACTTCAGCAGTGTTTGATTTTACAGTTGGGTGTTTTGTTCAAAAACATAAGTCAAAGACGAGGTAGCAGGGTATGAATAACTGACATGTGGCTGGAGAAAACTGGTCAGTCAGAGAGCACAGGTACATGTTGGCAGATATTTCAGAACCAAAGAGTTAGATATTCCTAGGTGTACATTTACTGAAATGTATCTGAGAATGATTTCACACAAAATTGTATGATTTGAGCTGTGGTTATGAAGTTCCAGGAATGATGTACTGCCTGTTATGTTACATTAGACTTCACATTGAAATTATGGTTGTGCCTGTTTCAACTTGTGCAGAATGCAGTCTTAGCAAGCTAATATCAGTTGTATCAAAGCTGTGGCAGATGAGAGGCGTGTGTTTGTATTTCATCGAATAATGAGTGATCAGAATTTAGATCATATAATTTATAATGAATGTTTTCTACAATTAGGAATGAGTATAAGTAAAATTTGTGCAGTGTTTTCTGAAGTATAAGGCACAGAAGTTAGAAGAAATCAATTTTCAAGTGGCATAAACTGCTCAGAGGGGGTCGAGTGAACATTGATGATGTTGAAAGGAGCTGTTATCTGAAAACACATGTATTTGATGAATTTGTTGAGGACGTTGAGTATCAGTTTATTCACATAAGGCCAAACAGTTGGCCAGCCTTATATAGAAAGGCTGATGACATTGCATGAAGGTGTCTGTTAAAAAAAAAAGGCTTGAACTCTGGCCCAGTAATTGCTTTCACTTCTTTGTGATATTCACAGGTTTACTGTATTTCCCACCTTAAGACAAATTTTATTCCTGAAAAAGTCCCCCAAAAATCACCCTGTGTCATTATCACTCTAAGTTCAACTTATTAACCTTTAACATACGAGAGATTTAAAACCCAAACTAGCCGCTGAGGGCCAGGGTACTTTTTGCTTTAAATGCCCATTTTTGCACTTGCTGATGTCCATTGCATTTCTTACATCTTTCAAGTTAATTAGTTAAAATAGAAAGTACGCACTTAAGAGTGAATCCATCCACCCATTCCGCAAGTTTCAAGAAAATCCACCTATTTTTATGAGGCTTAGTTGCAGGTCATTTATATTTTTTTTATTTTTTTTTTATCTAATTATCATTTTCTAGATTTATTCCTTTCAAATAGCTTCTGCTGTAAGTTGAGACTCTGTGCTATAAAATTTTTTAGCTGACTGTACATGCTATCATATATCCTCAGACTAATAATGTTTAGGTTTCATGGTAGTGCTGGCTTATCTGGGTGCTGTGGTGAATGAGTTCATATGTAATCAGTGGGAGAGAAAACGAATGGATACAGATGTTTATTTCTCTGGTTAGTGCAGTTTGGGACAAAGAGCAAATGTCCTTCATTCTGCTGTAAGGATTTCTTTGTGAGATTTTTGAACTGTAGGTTTATACTTATGTCTGTCTTCAACTGAGCACTTCAGGCCATTCTCTCTCAGAGCAGTAACATGCAACAGGCCAGGCACTACTGAAGCTTGAATCAGGAGTCAGAAGGTGTTGGGTTTTAATTGCATCAGAGTGTGTTTATCAGTACAGTTATAAGGAGAAAACATTACAGACCAAGTCCTCACAGAAAATTTATTAGAATTGGCTCTGACATGCATTTATCGGAAGATGAAGACATTTGTGCCCAGAGAGACAGTATATTGCATTCTCGACACTTGAATTTATTTATTATTTTTTATTATTAGTATTATTATTTGGTGGGGGGGGGGGGGGTGTGGGGGTGTGGTGAGTTAACC
>Ga0123357_10005386_pt1 | contig 15311 bp, 14 predicted proteins | sample TergutEmb28metaG_FD_89873 | JGI IMG/M metagenome (GOLD analysis project Ga0123357, IMG submission 89873) | Embiratermes neotenicus P4 segment gut microbial communities from Petit-Saut dam, French Guiana - Emb289 P4 | ecosystem: Host-associated > Arthropoda: Insects > Digestive system > Gut ... | reverse complement strand
GCACGGTTTTGTGCATTATTGGCATTGACTTTTAAGCACGCTGTTGAGTTCTCAGGTTTCGGGTGCGTCCCGCGCCAGACCTTCCAGCCGGGCTTGGGGCAACTCGATCCACTCTACCGTGTTTTTTGACCCCGATCAAGTCGGAGTTTTCCGGACCCTTACCGCTTGGGAGCCACACCCGCGATGCGGGGGCCACGCCTAGTTCGGATTGGACGAGTGGTGGCGCGGAGCTTGTGTGCTCCAACGCGTCCCGTTAGATTACCAGGCATCACCGCAACAACACAAGTGGGCTTGTCAGCTGTGGATCTGGAGCATGCCCACCGTCTTCTTGCCGCGACGGACGACAACATAGCCTCCAGCGAGCAGGTCGTCGCCACTGATTCTGGCGTCGACGTCGGTGACTTTCAGATTGTTGACGTAGGCGCCGCCCTCTTGGATGGCACGGCGGGCTTCCCCGCGCGACGAGACGACCTTCGAGGCGGCAAGCGCGTCGATGACCGATGGCATCTGGCCGTCTTGCGACGACACCTGCGCGGCATGCAACTCGCCAGCCAACTGGGCCATCAGCGCGGCGTCGATGGTGCGCAGGTCACCGCGCCCGAACAGGGCGTCGGCAGCGGTGGTAGCGCCGATGCGGGCAGGCTCGCCATGCACCAGGTCGGTGACGTCGTCGGCCAACGCCTTTTGCGCCGCCCGCAGATGCGGCTGCTCCTTGGTCACGCGAGCCAACTCGTCGATCTCGTCGTGGGTGCGCTCAGAGAACACCTTCAGGTAGTCGACGACCATCTCGTCTTCGGCGTTCAGGAAAAACTGGTGGAAGGCATAAGGGCTGGTCAGCGCCGGGTCCAGCCAGACGGTGCCGGACTCGGTCTTGCCGAACTTGGTGCCGTCCGCCTTGGTCAGCAGCGGCGTGGCAAGGGCGTGGACGCGCGCGCCCTCGACCCGGCGGATCAACTCGACACCGGCAGTGATATTGCCCCATTGGTCGGAACCGCCGGTTTGCAGAATGCACCCATGACGCCGGAACAACTCCAGGTAGTCCAGCGACTGCAGCAGCACATAGCTGAATTCGGTGTACGAGATTCCCGATTCGAGACGCGACTTGACCACCTCACGGTCGAGCATACGGTTGACGGAAAAGTATTTGCCGATGTCACGGAGGAAATCAAGCGTGCCGAGGTCGACCGTCCAGTCGTAGTTGTTCACGACGATAGCGGCGGCCGGGCCGTCAAAATCGACGTAGCGCGAGACCTGGTCACCGATGCGCTTGACCCAAGCCTGGACGGTCTCTTTCTCGTTGAGGACGCGCTCGCCGGTCTGCTTGGGGTCGCCTATCATGCCGGTCGAACCACCCACCACGAGGACGGGACGGTGCCCCGCCGCCTGGAAACGCCGCGCAAGCATCATCTGCACAAGGTTGCCCATGTGGATGCTGGGCGCCGTCGGGTCGAAGCCCACGTAGAAACGAATTGACCCGGCGTCAAGATCGGCCGCCAGGGCTTCCAGATCGGTGGTATGGGCGAGGAACCCCCGCCAGGCCAGGTCGTCAAGCAATGCGTTCACGCGTTCTAGCCTACGGGAAAGGATTGGGCAGATTCTGCGACTCCACTGCGTTCCGCGCAGAATGACGGGATTGGGGTGCTACACAGAATGACGGATCGGGGTGCTACACAGGATGACGGATCGGGGTGCCACTCACAGAATGGCGGATCGGGGTGCCACATGGATTGGGGTGCTCCGCATGATGGGGCTGGGTGTTGGGATGCACTGGGCCATTAACTACGTCATCCTGCGCGCAGCCGAGCGTAGTCGCAGGATCTGCTCTGCTACTCGGGCGGGGGCCGTGCCGCCTTCGCCGTCCCTTGCCTTGACTGAGCCGTCCAGCGTCAGGACGTCGCGCACCGCCGGGGTCAGCGCCGGGTCGATGGCGGCCAACTGGGCGTCGGTCAGGTCTGGCAGGTCGATGCCGTTGGATTCGCAAAACGCCACAGCCGCGCCGGCCACGTCATGGGCCCGCGCGAAAGGCACGCCTTGACGCACCAGCCAGTCGGCCATGTCCGTGGCCAGGGTGAAGCCAAAGCCCGCTGCCGCCCGCATCCGCGCCTCATCGAAGCGCAAAGTGGCCACCATGCCCGTCACCGCCGGCAACAGCAGTTCCAACTGGTCGATCCCGTCGAAGATGGGCTCCTTGTCCTCCTGCAAATCACGGTCATAGGCCAGCGGCAGGCCCTTGAGCGTGCTCATCAGACCGGCGAGGTTGCCGATCAGACGCCCGGCCTTCCCGCGAGCCAGCTCGGCGACGTCCGGGTTCTTCTTCTGCGGCATGATCGACGAACCCGTCGACCATGCGTCGTCGAGAGCGGCGAAACCGAACTCCGGCGTACACCAGATGATGACGTCCTCGGCCAGGCGCGAAAGGTCGACGCCGATCTGCGCCAGCACATAGGCCTCTTCGGCCACGCCGTCGCGAGCCGATGTGCCGTCGATGGAATTGGGGACGACGGCAGCAAAGCCGAGCTCTTTTGCCACCAGCCCCGCGTCGAGCCCAAGCGAAGTGCCCGCCAGCGCCGCGCCACCGTAGGGGCTGGCGTCAAGGCGGCGCCCCAGGTCGCGCAGGCGGTCAATGTCGCGTAGTAGCGGCCAGGCGTGCGCCAGCAGATGATGCGCCAGCAACACCGGTTGAGCCGGCTGCATATGTGTGCGACCAGGCATTATGGCGCCTGGGTGGGCCTCCGCCTGCGAAACCAGGGCCTCGATCAGGTCGCCCAGGCGTACCGTCAACCCAGCGTTGGCTTGCCTGAGGTACAGCCTGATCAATGTGGCGATCTGGTCATTGCGGCTGCGGCCGGCCCTAAGGCGTCCACCCAACTCCGGGCCGGCGATCTCGATCAACCCGCGCTCCAGCGCGCCATGGACGTCCTCGTCGCTGGGGGACGGGGTGAAGGTTCCATCCGCCACATTCTGGGCCAACTGGCGCAGCGCCGCCGTCAACTGGTCGTACTCGTCACCGGTCAGCAAGCCGGCCTGGCGCAGTGCCGCCGCGTGGGCCAACGACCCTTCGATGTCAAGGCCGGCCAACCGCCAGTCGAAATGCGTCGAACGGGACAAGGCGGCCATGGCATCCGATGGCGCCGTGGCGAACCGTCCGCCCCACAGGCGCCCTTGCTCATGGCCGCTCATGCTGCACCCACCGGTTCTGGGACGCCGCTGGCCGCCATGCTCAAGAACCATTCGGCAACCGCCGCGCCGCCCACCGGATCGCGGGAAACCACCAGCACCGTGTCGTCACCGGCGATGGTGCCGACAATCGTCGGCGGCCGTACCTGATCGATGGCCCATGCCAGGTACTGGCCGGCCCCCGGCGGTGTGCGCAGCACCGCAATGTTGGCCGACGCGTCGGCCGCCGCAACGGCCTCGACGCACAACTTGGCCAGCCGCGCATAGGCATCGCCGGCACCATCATGGCGCACATACACGAGAGAACCGCCCGCGCCTCGCACTCGCGCCGCGCCGATATCCAGCAGGTCGCGGCTCAGCGTCCCTTGACTGACGACGACTCCTTCGTCGGCCAGCAGCACCGACAGTTCAGCCTGTGAGCCGATCTGGTTTTGGGCGATCAGCTCTTTGATCTTGGCCTGCCGAGCGGCCCGTGACAATGCCATCATTACTCCGACTCTAGACTATGAAGCACGCCGCCCAGTGCCTTGGCGAACCCGTGCAGTTCCGCCGCCGTGACAATGAGCGGCGGGGCGACGCGCAAGACGTCATCACACGGGGCGTTGACTATCCAACCGACCTCCAGCAGCCCGTCATTGACGGCACGCGCGATGGGACGGTTCAGCACTATGCCGCGCAGAAGCCCGCGGCCCCGGACTTCCTTGATGTCGGGACTATGCAAGGCCATGACCGCCTGGGCCAAATACTCCCCCAACTCACGACTGCGCGCCAGCAGGTTGTCCTTCTCGATGGCGCGAATCACAGCCAGGCCCACAGCCGCCCCAACCGGGTTTCCGCCGAACGTCGAGCCATGGCTGCCTGGGGTGAACAAGCCGGCGGCCGGGCCAACCGCCAGGCAGGCCCCGATCGGGAAGCCGTTGCCCAGGCCTTTTGCCACGGTGACGATGTCCGGTGTCACACCGTCGGCGACGGAAACAAGCCACTCACCACAGCGCCCCATGCCGGTTTGCACCTCATCCACCCACATCAATGCGCCGGCCTTGGTGGTCAGAGCACGCACTTCAGTCAAGAAGCCTGGAGGCGCCGGCACCACCCCGCTTTCACCCTGGACAGGTTCGACGATGACGGCGGCGACCGTCCCATCCAACACATTGGCCAGCGCAGTGGCGTCACCGTATGGGACGAACGTCACATCCCCGGGAAGCGGCGCGAAGGGCGCGCGATAGGCGGACTTGCTGGTCAGCGCCAGTGCCCCGAGGGTGCGCCCGTGGAAGGAGCCCTCCATCGCGATGATGCGCCGGCGCCCCGTCAGACGCGTCAATTTGAACCCGGCCTCGTTGGCCTCGCTGCCGGAGTTGGCGAAAAAGACGCGGGCCGGTGTACCAGGCGATGACGCCGTCACCAACCGGACCAGCGCCTCGGCCAAACGGATTTGAGGCTGGCTGGCGAAGAAGTTCGAAATGTGGTCGAGCGAGCCGGCTTGCCCGATCATCGCCGCGACCACGGCCGGATGGCAGTGGCCCAACACATTGACCGCGATACCAGAAAGAAAATCTGTGTATTGCCGGCCATCGGTGTCCCATACCTGCGTACCAGCCCCCTTCGAAAGCACCCGGCGCGGTGGCCCAAAGGTGTTCGCCAATGCCGCCGAGTAGCGATCCGTCCATGTCGCGTTACTCATCGCCATCTCCCTCGTCCGCCCGAACCATGGTTCCGACGCCCTCGTTGGTGAACACCTCAAGCAGCAGCGCGTGCGGCACCCGTCCATCCAGCACCGTTGCCTTGCGAACGCCACCGTTGACCGCCCGCAGGCAGGCCTCCATCTTGGGGCGCATCCCTGCGTCCAGGCTGGGCAACAATCGCGTCAAGTCACCCACGCTGACTTCTTGCAGCAGCTTCGTGCGGGCCGGCCAATCGGCGTACAGCCCGGGCACGTCCGTCAGCATGACCAGCCGCCGCGCACCCAGGGCGACGGCCAACGCGGCGGCCGCAGTATCGGCGTTGACGTTGTAGATCTGGCCATCGGCACCGGGGGCAACGGTGGCGATGACGGGTACCCGGCCCGCGCCGATGATATCGAGAACAGCCGCAGGCCGCACCGAAGCGATGTCGCCCACCAGACCGAGGTCGACGTCCTCACCATCGACAATGACGCGCGCCGGCTGGGCCGTGAACAACCCGGCGTCCTCACCAGAAAGGCCAACCGCCAGCGGTCCGTGCTGGTTGACCAGATTGACCACCTCGCGGTTCACCTGACCCATGAGAACCATTCGCACGACATCCATGGCCTCGGGTGTAGTGACGCGCAGCCCCGCCCGGAACTCAGCCTTGATACCCAGCCGATCGCTCATCGTCGAGATTTGCGGGCCACCGCCATGGACGACCACGGGACGCAACCCGGCCAGACGCAGGAAGGCGATGTCGGCCGCGAAGGCCGACTTCAGCTCGTCCGACTCCATGGCGTGTCCGCCGTACTTGACGACGATCAGTGTGCCCTTGGCTTTCTCCATCCAGGGCAGCGCTTCAATCAGCACCGATGCCCTGGCTTTGGCTTGTTCTAGATCAATCACGAGCTGTACTCCGCGTTCTCTTTGACGTAGTCGTACGTCAAATCATTGGTGTAGATGGTGGCGTCGGCCACGCCCGCGTGCAGGTCGACGCGCACGTCGACGCGGCGCTGCCCGGCCATGACCACGCCCTCGCGTGGCTCGCCGACACCGCCACCTTTGCAAACCATCACGCCATTGATCGACACGTCGACCTCGTCGGCCTCGAAAGGTGCTGCTTCGGGTGGCACTGTGCCCGCGGCCGACAGAATGCGTCCCCAATTGGGGTCGTTGCCGAAGACGGCGCACTTGAACAGGTTCGAGCGCGCGATGGCCCTGGCGACGGTGAGCGCGGCGTCCTCAGACGTCGCCCCCTCCACGGTGATCGCGATCTCGTGGCTCGCACCCTCCGCATCGCCGATGCACTGCTGGGACAGGTTGTGGCAGGCCTCAGTGACGGCCTTGGCCAGGTCATCCTGAGTGACCCGCACACCCGATTCCCCGGACGCCAACAGGATCAGCGTGTCGTTGGTTGACATACAGCCGTCCACGTCGATGCGATTGAAGGTTGCCTCGGCGGCTTGGGCCAAGGCGCGCTGAGCGGTGGCGTTGTCAGTCAGCGCATCGGTGGTGACAACGACCAGCAATGTGGCCAACCCCGGCGCGATCATGCCTGCACCTTTGGCCATGCCGCCGACTCGCCAACCGGCCAGATCGAGTTCGACGGTCTTGGGGTAGGTGTCGGTGGTCATGATGGCACGTGCGGCGTCGGCACCGCCGTCGGCCGACATGGTGGCAGCAGCACTGCGCACGCCCGCCAGCAGCGGGTCAAGGTTGAGCAACTTGCCGATCAGGCCCGTCGAGCACACAAGCACCTGACCCGACTGACGACCAATGACCTCGGCAGCCTGCTGGGCCGTGGCGGCGGTTTGCGCCATGCCGTCAATGCCCGTGCAGGCATTCGCACCGCCCGAGTTCAGCACTGCGACCGTAGGCGTGGCGCCCGACGCCATGACATTGCGACTCCACAGCACGGGGGCCGCCGCAAAGCGGTTGGCGGTGAAGACGGCGGCCGCGGACGGATGCGCCCCTACATTGACCACCAGTGCCAAGTCCGGGCCGTCCCCAGTGCGCTGACCCGCCACCACCCCGGCAGCCCGGAAGCCTTTGGCATACGTGACGCCAATCATGGTGCAACTCCGATCGTTGTCAGGCCCATTGTCTCGGGCAAACCAAGAGCCAGGTTGAGTGATTGAACAGCCGCTCCGGCCGTCCCCTTGACAAGGTTGTCTATGGCGCAGATTGCCACCACCCGTCCGGCCGCCTCGTCCACCGCCACCTGTATGAGTGCAGTGTTGGCGCCCAAGGTCATGGCAGTTGACGGCCACTGGCCTTCTGGCAGCAGGTGGACGAAAGGCTCGCCGTCATAGGCCTGCTGCCAGGCATCGCGCACCTGGGAGTCGGTGGTGCCGGGCGTCAAACGAGCGGTGCAGGTGGCGAGTATCCCCCGGCTCATGGGTACGAGCGTCGGGGTGAAGCTGATGGTGACGTCAGCCCCGCCAGCCTTGCGAAGGTTCTGCTTGATTTCGGGAATGTGACGGTGCACTCCGGCGACGGAATACGGGCTAGCAGCCCCAAGAATCTCGGACGCCATCAAGTGCGGTTTCGTCCCTTTGCCAGCCCCGCTAAGGCCATTGGCCAGGACGGCCACCAGATCTGCGGGGTCGATGACGCCCGCGGCGATGCCCGGCGCCAGCGCCAGCGTGACGGCCGTCACATTGCAACCGGGGACGGCGATGCGGGTCACACCAGGCAGGTTTTCGCGCTGTTTGGACGAGCCGATCAGCAACTCGGGCATGCCATACGTCCAAGCACCCTGGTATTCACCGCCGTAAAACTCGTCCCAGTCCTCGGCTGATTCCAAGCGGTGATCGGCACCAAGGTCGATCAGTACTGAGCCTGGAGAAGCAGCGGCCAGTTCTGCGGCTATAGCACCGGATGCTCCGTGCGGTAGGGCCAATGCGATGACGTCATGACCGGCCAGATTCTCGGCGGTGGTATCCAGCAGGGTCTGATCGGCAAGGGGCAAAAGGTGCGGGTGATGCCACCCAAGGGTGTCGCCGACATTGCTATGGGCAGTCAAGGCGCCGATGCGAGCCTCCGGGTGCGCGAGCAGCACGCGGAGCAACTCCCCGCCGGCGTAACCGGTGGCGCCGGCTACGGCAACTGAAAACGTCATGCGCATAAGTATGCACCAAATTGCATGATTATGCAACACCAACGGCACTCGGTCACTGCGGATTTTCCTTTCCGCATCCAGCCGGCGCCAGCCTCGCCGATTCGTTCGACGTCGACGTTCCCAACCACCAATAGTTATCCACCGGTGGCGAGAAACATCCCGCGTCATCCACAGATTGCGCTTTTCATGCCGATTTCGACAGGTTTTGACGATAGTGGTCACGAGCGGATCAAGGCACAACCCCCGTCCATAAACCGACCGAAAGGACCGCCATGCGCGACATCATCAACCCACTCAGCCTCCTCGGCATCACCAAGGTACTGACGTCCGAGGACCACAAGACCATCACCCAAGGCTTCATCGCCGACTTCTTCGGGCTAAAAGCAGAACTGGACCAAATCCATATCGTCGAGCCTTACTCAGTTGACTGCCTGAGGCGAAGTTTCAACCCAGAGTTCTGGAAGTCCCACCGCATGGTGAAGTTTGACGCAGCGTTCACAGTCGACATGCCCGGCACCACTCACAAACTTTATGTGCGCCGGGAACCGAAGCTCATGGAGGCCGCCAAGCTCCACGTCTTCGGCGCTGCACCAGACCTAGACGAAGGCGGCCCGTCCGTTTGGTCGATGAACCTCGCGAACGAGCCGATCTTCCCGGACGGCCACGCACACCGTTGGCTCACCATGGAGATGGAGGGAGTGCCGGATACGCCTACATCTCACCTTGGCTTCTTTGAACTGATGAAGCAGGACGATGAATCACCCGTCCGCGAACAGTGGCGACACTTCCTGGTGACAGGAACCATCCCGAGCACCGCCCCCGAGTACCTGAAGGAAGCGGTCGAGGTGCTCGAATACAGCAACCTGTCACCCGAGGAGACAGAACTCGCGAAGGAAACCTGCGCGCACGTCTGGAACGAGGCTGATCTTGATGACTAACCAGTCCCAGTCATTGTTGCGTGCTACAATGTGGCTCAGACGAAAGGAAGGGCCCATGGCAGCCAACGCAATAGTTCGAGCGCGGGTTGACGAGACCGTGAAAGAAGAGGCGTCTGCCGTGCTGGCGTCCATCGGATTGACGGTCTCGGACGCGTTCAGAATGTTGTTGGTACGCATTGCCGCCGAAAAGGCGCTGCCTTTCGACCCCCTGGTGCCGAACGAGGCGACGGTCGCCGCGATTCGCCAAGCCAGGGCCGGTGGGTTGCCGCGTTTCACAGACACCGCCGATCTAATTGACTACCTTGACGCCGACTAACAGAGCGGTAGAACCGACAGGCCAGTTCAAGGCCGACTGGAAACGAGAGCGCAAAGGAAGGTTGGCAGCCAAACTCACATCTGACTTCCCTGGCCTGATTGAGTTGCTTCGGTCCGACAAGCAGCTTCCCCCACAATGCCGCGATCATCAGCTGACGGGCCAATGGCGGGACCATCGTGATTGCCACATTGCCCCAGACCTTGTGCTCATCTACTCCAAGCCAGACGCCGACACGCTACGCCTGGTTCGGCTCGGCTCGCATGCCGAACTCAGCTTGTAGGCACTACGACCGGACCGACCAAATGTCGCCGCCCAGACAACGGGTCAGCAACTCCTCACCGTCAAGAGTTCGCTCTGCACACATCAACAGATCTCGGCCAAATGGGCGAGCGAGGAAGATCTTACGACTTCGCAGGGTTACGAGGTTGGGCTAAGCGCGCAGACTGGCGCCTGTTGCCTTAGCGGCTGCTCCGACAGCGGATTCTTTCGCCGCGGTCGCGTCGGCTTCCGTCAGCGTCTTGTCGGGGGCCCGGAAGACCAGCGAGTAGGCCAGGGACTTCTTGCCATTGCCCAACTGCTCGCCAGTGAAAACGTCGAACAGGCGCATCGACTCCAGCAGCTCACCGGCGCCGGCCCGCAGCGCCGCCTCCACCGCCGCGCTTGGCACGTCTACATCAACCACCAGGGCCACGTCCTGCTTGACTGCCGGATAGCTGGACAGCGACGCGATCTCGCCAGGCGCCAGGGCGTCAGCCGCCGCAACCAAGGCGTCAGCATCCAGCTCCATGGCGCAGGCACCGACGGGCAGCCCCCAATCCGCAACGACTTTCGGATGCAACTCGCCGGCGTAACCGATGGCGACGAACTCGCCGCCAGCCCTCACACCCAGCTCGGCGCAACGCCCCGGGTGCCACGGCGCCACGGCCGCAGCCCGGCGCTCCAGGGTCACACCAATCGCCCCAGCCACCGCATCTGCCGCCGCCACGGCATTCGCCCACGTCGCCGGCTGAGCAGGTGCGTCCCAGCGGGCCGGCAGCCAATCACCTGCCAGCACCGCCGCAAGGTGAACCGGCTGTTTCGGCAGCCGGGCGAACAACTCGGTGATCTCGCTTTCGTCGGGCCGACACGAAACGTCGGGCATGACCTGCACACCGGCACCGGTCTCCAGGAACACCGAGCCCGCCTCGAACAGGCGCACATCGTTCAGCGACCGCGACGTGTTGCGGTTGACGGCGGCCATTAACCCCGGCAGCAGCGTCGTACGCAGCCACGGCTGGGCGTCCGAGAGCGGGTTTGCCAGCGTGACGACATGACGGCGCTCGTCGTCGGCCGTAAGCCCCAGCTTGTCGAGGTCGGGCGCCCCGATGAACGGAAGCGTCAACGTTTCGCCAAAGCCGGCGGCTGCCAGCGCCTGAATGATGGCCCACTGGGCTTGTTGGCGTGCCGTGTAACCGCGCCCGGCTGGGGCGGTCGGCACGCGCGACGGGATCGCCGAATAGCCCACTTTCTGGCCGACTTCTTCGACGTAGTCATAGGGGTCGACGAGGTCGCGTCGCCAGGTTGGCGGCGTCAGCCGCAACTTGGAGTCCTGTTCTTCGACGGCCACGCCGGAGGCGCGCAGCACCTCGACCACCTTGGTGGCCGGCACGTCGACACCCAAAATGCGGCGCGGCAGGTCGGCGTCGATCGTTTGGGTGGGCATCGGTTGCACAGCTCCAGCGATGGTGACATCGTCGCTGATGACGCCGCCGGCCAGGTCGCGCAGAAGCTCGGCGCAGCGCCGGCCCGCCGCGTAGGCCACGCCCTGATCGACGCCCCGTTCGAACCGCCGGGATGCCTCGCTGGGCAGTTTGTGACGCCGGTAGGTGCGCCCGATCGTCGCCGGATCGAACCAGGCAGCCTCAATCAGTATGTCTGTGGTGTCGTGCTGCAACTCCGTGTCCAGACCGCCCATGACGCCGGCCAGGCCGATCGCCCCGGAATCGTCCGTGATAAGCATGTCTTCAACCGAGAGCGCTCGTTCCAACTTGTCAAGCGTGGTTATCTTCTCACCTAGCTTCGCCTGGCGGACGACGATGGGCCCGCGTAGCGAGGTCAGGTCATAGGTATGCAGCGGCTGCCCCGACTCAAGCATGACGTAGTTGGCGATGTCGACGCCCAGGAAGATCGGCCGCATTCCCGCGGCCTGCAGGCGTCGCACCATCCAAGACGGCGTCGGTGCGGCCGGGTCGATGCCCGTCACCTTGATAGCCGTGAACAACGGGCAATTCGGCGTGTCGAGACGCACGGTATAACCGCGCCCGGAATCAGCTGGCACCGGGGTGGCGTAGGGGTCGTCAAAACGCCCGCCTGTGATCTGGGCCGCCTCGCGCGCCAAACCTCGCACCGACAGGCAATAACCCATGTCCGGCGTCACGTCGATGTCGAAGACCGCCTCTCGCGCCCCCAACAATTCCAGGGCGTCCGAACCCACCTGTGGGGCTGGGTCGCTCGGCAGGACGATGATGCCGGCGTGATCCTCACCCAGGCCCAGTTCGTCCTCCGCACAGATCATGCCGTCGCTGACGTGGCCGTACGTCTTGCGGGCGGCGATGAGGAACCCGCCCGGCAAGGTTGTGCCGGACAGCGCCACCGCCACATAGTCACCCACGACAAAGTTGTGAGCCCCGCAGACGATGCCGCGAGCGTTCTCACCGTCGGGGTTGTGCTCGCCGACGTCCACATGACACCAGCGGATCACCTTGCCGTTCTTCTGCGGCTCATCGACGAAGTCGAGCACCTGCCCGACAACCACCGGACCGTCGATGGCCGACGACGGGTCGTCGATACGCTCGACCTGCAATCCGGCGTCAGTCAGGGCGCGGGCGATCTCAACCGTCTCCGCGGGGATCTCGGCCAGTTCACGCAACCAGCTCAGCGGTGCCCTCATGCCGCTACCTCCTCCAAGTCAAGCAACCGCCCGAACAGCGGGGCGAAACGCATGTCACCCTCGACGAAGTCGCGAAGGTCTCGCGCCCCGGTCGAGAACATCACCGTGCGGTCAATGCCCATGCCGAAAGCGAAACCCGACCAGACATCGGTGTCGATGCCTGCGGCGGCTAGCACCCGAGGGTTGACGACACCGCAGCCACCCCATTCGATCCAGCCTTCTGATTTGCAGGTGCGGCACGGCTTGTCGGGCCCGCATTCGCCCTTGCAGACGAAGCAGCGCACGTCGATCTCGGCGCTCGGCTCGGTGAAGGGGAAATAATGGGGACGCAACCTTGTCTCGATGCCGTCGCCGAACAGCGACTGGGCCAGATGGTCGAGCGTCCCCCGCAGATCAGCCATGCCGAGGCCCTTGTCGACAGCCAAACCTTCAAGCTGGTGGAACACCGGCAGATGCGTGGCGTCGTACTCGTCCGCCCGGTACACCTTTCCCGGCGAGACGATGTACAACGGCAGGTCGCGTGTCAGCAGAGTGCGCATCTGGACGGGCGACGTCTGGGTGCGCAGCAGCTTGTGATGCTCGGGTGGGTCTAGGAACAAAGTGTCCGACAGGAACCGCGCCGGGTGATCGGGCGTGAAGTTCAGTGCGTCGAAGTTCAGCCATTCGGCCTCGGCCTCAGGGCCGTCAGCGACCTCCCAGCCCATCGCGACGAAGATGTCACACATCTGGTGGATCATCGCCGTGACGGGGTGGATCGCCCCCACCGGTTGCGCCACGGGAAGTGTGACGTCGACAGCCTCGGCCCGCAGTCGCTCGTCCAGCGCGAGGGACGAAAGCTCAGCCTCGCGGGCCGCGAAAGCCTCGTTGACCCGTGCCCGGGCCGCCCCAATCGCCATCCCGGCGGCTTTGCGCTGATCCGGCGGCAAGTCGGCAATGGCCCGGTTGGCCAGGGCGATCGGCGACTTTTCGCCGACATGAGCGGCCTTGACGTCAGCCAAATCAGCCAAGTTGGACGCGGCCGCGATAGCGGCAAGTGCCGCGCTGGCGGCTTCCTCCACTGGTTCCACTGGGTTGTCCTTTCAGTTGCGCCAGATCCTGCGACTGCGCGCAGGATGACGGGGCCGATCAAGGCCTCTCAATTCTACGGCGTGTGCGGCTCACCGATGGCCTGCTCGCGGGCCGATTCCCACAAACAGATCGCCCCCGCGATGGCGACGTTCAGGCTTTCAGCCTTGCCCCACATCGGCACCTTCATGGTCTCGTCAAGCATCCGCAAGTGCTCGTCAGGTATGCCATGAGCCTCGTTGCCGAGAACCCACGCCACCGGCTGCCCGGTCGCCGCAAACCCCCAGGCCAGAGGATCACCGCCAACATCGGCGCCGATAAGTCGGTAGCCTCGCGACCGCGCCCATGCGACGACGTCCTCGAAGGCGACACCTTGCGCCACCGGCAGGTGAAACACTGACCCGACGCTTGCCCGCACCACCTTCGGCGAATACACCTCTGCGGTGCCCGTCGTCGCGATGACGCCATCCACGCCAAAGGCATCGGCGGTGCGGATCAGCGTGCCCACGTTGCCGGGGTCGCGTACCTCGTCCAGAACCAGGAACAGCTTTCCGTCAAGATCGTCCAGACCGACCTCCAGGCGACGGCAAACCGCCACGACACCCTGCCCGTGCACGGTGTCGGTGATTTGGGCCATTTGCGCGTCCGTGGCTGAAAACGCCGGCAGCCCACGCAGGGCCGCGTCGACCGCCAAGGATTGCGCCTGCGGGGTTCGTCCTTCGGCGACGACGACGAACACCAAACTGCCATAACCCATTGCCTCGCGCACGGCCTGAGGACCTTCCGCCAGGAAGGCACCTTCAGCATCCCGGCCCTTGGCTGTGAGCAGACGACGGGCCAGGTGCAGTTTGGCCGCCGAACAGGGCGGCCACGCCGCCCCCGCAGGCCAAACTGTCTGCGATATTGTCATCGTCAGGCTGTGACAGCTTTCGGGGCGGCGGCCAGCGCCGCCTGGGCCACACCCACCAGCGTCGCGAATGCCGAAGCGTCCGTGACGGCCAACTCGGCCAGGATCTTGCGATCGACCTCGACGCCAGCCAGCTTCAGACCATTAATGAACCGGTTGTAGGTCATGCCCTCGGCGCGGCATGCCGCGTTGATGCGCTGAATCCACAAGGCCCGGAAGTCACCCTTCTTCGCCCGGCGGTCACGCAACGCATAGGTGCCCGAGTGCAGAATCTGCTCCTTGGCCTTGCGGTAGAGCCGCGAGCGCTGCCCGCGATAACCCGACGCCTGCTCGAGCACCTCGCGGCGCTTCTTCAAACCATTTACTGCCCGCTTGACACGTGCCATGATCTCTTACCTACCTTTCACTTGCCTAGCAGACGACGGGCCTTCTTGGCGTCGGCCTTGACCAGGACTGCATCGAGCCCCAGACGGCGCGTACGCTTCGTCGGCTTGTGTTCGTTCAGATGGGCTTTGCCCGCGCGTGCATGGATGAGCTTGCCCGACCCGGTGATCTTGAACCGTTTCTTGGCACCGGAATGCGTCTTCATTTTCGGCATATGCTCGCCTTTCTCCTTGTTTTTAGCCCGGCGCGGGTAGCACCGGCTTGGCCATCAACCAGACCCGTCAGAACTCAACGTCTGGGTCCATGTTGTCGGCTGGTCCTCGTTTCTTCTTCTTGGCGGTCTCAACGCCCTGCGAAGCCGCGCGACGCTCGGCCTCGAAGCTCTTGTCTGCCTCGGCGGCGGCCACTCGCTCCGCCATCCTTGTCTCGCGAGCGGCGGCCTGGTCGGCGCGCGCCTCGGACTTCTTTCGCGTCGGCGCCAGCACCATATGCATGTTGCGGCCTTCCTGGCGCGGTGCCTGCTCCATCACCCCGTCGGCTGCAACGTCCTCGGCCAGCCGCTGTAATAGGTTGAGTCCCAGTTCAGGACGGGACTGCTCCCGTCCACGGAACATGATGGTGATCTTCACCTTGTCGCCCCCCTTGAGGAACCGGACGACGTGACCGATCTTGGTCGCGTAGTCGTGTTCGTCAATCTTGGGACGCAGTTTCATCTCTTTGATGACTGTGTTCGACTGGTTGCGACGCGATTCCCGGGCCTTCTGGGCCGCTTCATATTTGAACTTGCCATAGTCCATCAGCCGGGTGACT
>Ga0123357_10005384_pt1 | contig 15314 bp, 8 predicted proteins | sample TergutEmb28metaG_FD_89873 | JGI IMG/M metagenome (GOLD analysis project Ga0123357, IMG submission 89873) | Embiratermes neotenicus P4 segment gut microbial communities from Petit-Saut dam, French Guiana - Emb289 P4 | ecosystem: Host-associated > Arthropoda: Insects > Digestive system > Gut ... | reverse complement strand
GTTAGAATTATGAAACAAACTGCATTTTGAAGAGAAAGAAACGGAGAGTATATACCATGTTTAAAATATTCAGTACCTACATTTGTTGAATAAATATATAAAATGCAACGTTTAGAGGTTAGCGGTGCGGTACGACCACTATAGTGGTCGTTAGGCTTCAAAAGGTTAATTGAACACCTGTCGGTATGGTGAATGATGACATAAGATGAAGAATCATTTTTGACTCTTCCTTGCTGTCTGTAATGCGACAGGAGAATTTGTGCATGTGCTGTAGAGCGTACCTGGACTGAGCTTACATCGTGAAGATGCAATCGTCTTGGCTGCTGGGCGACTGTGTCTGGTGAATATGCCACGTCACATCCCAGTAGACTTTAATTTTCAACAACACCGCTGTGAGGACCTAAATCTCGTAGCTTAGAACGCGTTTTGAAAATACGTTTGCTCCATTTATTTCCCTTTCAAACTTATGTTCTGTACGAATTCAGAATATGAACTTTTAAGTCAAAGTATGAGATTGACAGATTATGTAGCATTACTAAGGGAAATATGAAATTCGCACAAAATTTTACATACAAAATGTTGAAAGATTATAAGACCCGTGTAAAAGTAAAGTTCACCCTAGAACATACCACGAAGGCACAGATGAGGAATAGAGTTATAGCTGTACTCTTCTTTAACCTCGGCCACAGATGGGGTGGGTGGTTTACGCCACGCCTCGGCGAATCCACCCCCGGGAATGATCTGGTACTCGTTGTATAGGAGGCTGGGTGGGCCATGAGGTCGGTCGGGACGGGTGCGGAAAATCTCGCCCCCACTAGGATTCGATCCCCGGCCTTCCAGCCCATAGCGAGTCGCTATACCGCCTACGCTATCCCGGCCCACGATTAAGGCGCATATAGGTTCAATTATTCACCAGTTATCTCATGTGAGTATAGTTACATGTGATACGTATGTGTGGAACTTTGAAATTTTTATTTAATTTTAACGACGAGTAAGACATACTTTGCAGACACACACGCCGAATGTGTTAAGTTGGCATCTTGGCTGTCTTTGTGGTCTCGCTTCGCCCGCTCGATCTACCTTAGGTACATTTTCGTATACGTTCATTCTCCTTTTTACGGATAATGTCCATTCTGATTCGTTCTTCCCATAGTTATGTGACCTGCTTGTTTCCAGAATTAATATACCCCCCTCGAAATACCACCCATGCAAATATTTCAGTATGGTAAGGGGATTTAATTTGCTAAATATTACTAACACAGGTAATACCGCAAATCGAATGTAAAATACAGAAGTGTAATTTACAACACGACGTAACGTGTGGTCTGTATCTAACACAGCAACTGCCGGAGGAACTGCACAACAGGTCCATCGGACGTCATTGCATTCAGTGTTGTTTAATGGTGTGGATAACCCCGATAATTAGCAGTAGTGTTTACATGTAAACATAACGTGCAAGAACACAGCTCTTAAAAGAATTTTTGTCTTACCCGTGGAAGCTCGTGAAATTTATATCCTACAATCCTTAGTGAAAGCCACGTAAGTAGTTGCGAGGTATAAGTTGTAAAGTATTTATTGCTTAAGAAAGGATTCAGAGATTTTCTAATACTCCATGAGCCATCTCAAAATTCTAGGCGCCAGAAGGATCAAATAAGCAGTTCCGTACTGGGATTCACAAATGCTGGGCGTCACCGTAGAGAATTTAGTTTCCACTGGAACGTGGCAGTCGGCATTTGTGCACCCTTGTTGTGAAAGTTACAGATTCCAGATAGGCTTTTTACTCAAAGTTTTGCACTGTCATAATTTACGAATATTTTGCGTGTGGTTTATAGGTAACTTGTCCAGCTCTGTTGGTTCATTAGGCACCGCCATCAAACCGAAAGTCAGAGAAAATTTTTTCATAGACTCCGTTTTATTTTATATCGTGCAAAAACATTTTTATAAAAGTGACTTATTTCTGGAAGATTTATTACCATGTATAATTTAAGGACCCTAAATTAAGTTTCGGTTCCACCTCACATGTTCGCGCGTTCTCCATGTCGTTTTTAGCCGGCACGGGGAAATAGAAAGTACGCGGTTTTAGGTGACCTCAGGGGACGTAACGTTCATATCTAGTTTTTACGAAAATGGGTGTGCTGTTTCAGAAGTCTGAAGGAGTGACACACACAAACAGGCCCGCACACGCGCACACACACACACGCGCACACACACACACACACACACACACACACACACTCTCACACAGGCACTGTCACACAGCCAGCATGTTGATCTCGTAAGCCTGCATTCTGTCTTTAAAAAGACAGGTAATTTAATAAAATGAGAAGAGTAGAGTACCGCTTAATGTGGATCATTCTGACAGATATTCTTAAGGTGAAGTAACACGCTAAAGAATTGTTGAGTAAACCAAAAGATACATATCACTGTAGTAGAATAATTTGACAATGAACGATCGTGACTGTTCTCGCTGCGTATCATTCTTCATGCGAAGTATAACTGTTGCAGATACGTGTTCTGTCCTCCTTTGCCATCCCTGCAGTATAGAGAATATAAAGAGGTACACACAGTCGTGTGATACTTTGTAACCTGGAGTTTTACATCATCACAGTCAACAACCCCTCCAGGGATTCACAGCGTAGTGGAGTGTTATTGCGCCTTCTGAAAGCAAGAGGGGTCTATCCTACGTCTTAAACTGAGTTAATTACTGTTCTGTACAGTATTTCGTTATTTGGTGAAGTCCCATATAGATTGTTGTGTTGCATTTGGAAACGACGTTCCAAATTTGGTAGGTTAATCTTTATAAACTAAAAAATTCTGCCGGAGTGGTTACTTATTTTATGGAGGTTTCTGTCCTGAAGATGGAGATAGCAGTTACTCCTGTACTTCGGTACCGATCCATCAGCGTAAGGGCTTCTCATCCTGCAGGCCACATTCTGAACGTTTACTGCTGTAAGAACCTCATGTCTCAATTACCACGTCCCCGATTTATTAGATACCACCTTTGGATAAGGAATCATAATGTTCCTTTACTGTAAACTGACTGTACGATGCATGTTCTTCTGCACCTGATATTCAGCTGCTCAAGAAGTGCCCGGAATTTTTGTGAAACCTGAAAATTCGTCACCTCAAAATCCCAATAATGGAACATGTCTTTAGGCAGTTGAGTCAAATTTACACCTTACAGGCTGTTCGTGTAGATGGCTCCCTTGGAGGCAAGGCTTCGATCACAGGACAGTACGTGTGTGTTTTTTTTCGTGGACACTGTGGCACTGGGAAAGGTTTGTCTCTGTGTTCTTCCGTTTTTTCCTTCTCAGTTGACAGCGTCATTAAGTAACGCACTGATAAAGCATATCCTAGTCTTAGTAATTAACCAACTTGGTGCACAAATTCTCGTTTTATAATAAGTTTATTATACTCCTCTACATGTTTCGAGCAATATGTGCTCATCATCAGGAGGTCAGAATTGTATTATACAGCATCTGGTATCATCACACTTGTAGGACGGCCACCTACAGGTGTGATGATAATAGATGTTGTATAATACAATTTTGACCTCCTGATGATGAGCACATAGAGCTCGAAACGTGTAGAGGCATATAATAAACTTATTATAAAACAAGATTTTGTGCATTAAGTTGGTTAATTACTAAGATTATACGGAGATGCACGGTCAGCAAAACATCAAAATTTGATAAAGGATACGTTATACTGTTATGCCGCTGTACGTATTCGTCGAAATCTACAGGACAGTCTCCATCCAGACTTTCCGATCAGAGTTCTTCGTGTGGATTTCTCATTACTCCACCCCATGCACACACCAGCGTGTTAGGCAAGGGTGCAAATTACGGATTTCCTTGTTGTGTGATTATCCACATTTTTATTACTTCATGTTTTTCGTGTCCAAATAACGTTCTGGGCACTTAGAAGCTACACTTGGACATATGTTTATTTCTACAGGTGACAGAGGGCATACAGAGTAGTAAATAAATATATATTTTACAGATTTCAATGGCTTCACATTTAGGGGTCAGGTGATTCAAAATTTTCAGACATTCTTAACAAAATGCATATTGAACTTGAACACTCCTGTGTTACTCCTAGCTACTGAATGTATGGTACATTCTACGCTTGTCTCCATTTTTGACGTGTACAGATTCTTAAATTATAAAAATAGGCGGGTAGCTGCTCACGGCTTCTTTCCTTAGGTCATTAGGGTGACATGAATCTCAAATCACAAATTATTCCTTCAAAATCTTACGTGAATTTCGACCATATGTTCTGTAATTTTGACAGCGTTTCCTAGTAATTAATTGGTTTATGCGGTAGGCCTAGTAACATGTCTGTGTTCGGCTAGAGTTTGTTACGTACGGAATGACAGTGGCTTGAGAAGTAATCCATCAACGTGAAGGGAGCACGGCGAAGAAGGTGAAGTATCCATTTGGAATTTTCTCACGAATTGTTTATTAAGGGTGTGTTTTCTGGAGTTCAGAAATATCAGCCCAGTATATTTTATTGTCGAATTGATTCTAGCTATATAATTCATTTCTTAAGGCTTTTAACGATCGTGTTCTTCACTTAGAATTGCTATACTTTTGAAATTTGTCCATTGTCTCCCGCTAGAAACATAACGCAACGTTGTGGGAGCTCAGTCTGTTTGTGAGCCCTTAGGTGAAGCGCTGGGGCAAAGTCGCCTTGGCAGGGTGTGACGGAAGAGCGGTTCTCAGCCTCAGTGATTGAGAATAGCTTGCATTCCGTATATTGACGTAACAGTACGCAGAAAATTTCTTAATACCGTTCGTTTTTCTCTGTTATGTGTACGGTAGGGATCATAACATTACGATTTTTGTGTCAGCTGGATATTCAGAGCTGATCGTATTATTCGGAGTCGGAGGACAAAGCTTGCCAGAGCCTTGCATTTCACAGTTGTTGAATTTAATATACGCGTTATTATTATTATTATTATTATTATTATCATCATCATCGTCATCATCATTTGACAGTATAGGACATGTATCACTTTTGTTTGAAGTTAATATACTGGCTTTATTCATTGGTACTGGGTTGTCAGTTTCTGTGAAGAACAGTTTGAAGGATTAAATAGAACGAGAGTGAGTTATTATGATGTATATTCTTTGTTTAATTAAGGCAGATATTCACGTTACTTCCGTTTGTGCAGATGTAAATTAATGCTTTCGCTTCATTTTCAAGAGAGATTTTGCTGAACTTCCGACTTGTGTTCACTTCAGTTGAACTAGAGTGATATCGTTACTTTACGTTCCTTTTCATATCGAATGTCGATAAAGCCTAACGCCTTGTATTCTTTGAAGAAGGAATTCCGTAATATTTACAGGTAGGTTTTATTTTTCTGTTTGGAATATAACGAGTCCTGATATTTTCGTAACAGATTAGTCACTCATTACGCAAAGATTGCGTTTTGTACGACATTTTTTACCACACGATGTTAACAGGGCTCTCGAGATTGTCGTGAGGTACACAAATCACATCTGTGGGACGCCATGTTATGTTAGGTCTTCAGCTATATCTTTGTCCGTTCTGGCTGTGCCATGTTTCTTGTATTGTAAATGGGGCGATATTTTCAGTAAAATTTGTTTGGCGTAAAATGTGTGTTTTGATTTTCTCCATCCCTTTTTCTGCGGCTTCTTTCAGCGCAAGAAAATTTCAACGATATATAAATATACTTAGGTCTTCATGTGTAGTATCTACTACTTTTGTCAGATTTTAGCCGAAATTGATTTTAATGGACAGTTCTGCCATGCCGACAGACGGACGGACAGACATGACAACGGTGGCGTTCGCTTTACGCATTTGTTTTGCTACAGGCCGAGAAAGAGGAAAGTCTCTTTATTTGATGACAATTGGTAAATAATACACTGGCTGTGTACACATTGCGCCGTGAGGGAATAAGAATCATATAAGGCGGTTCATTACGATCTGACGGTAAAGTTGTGGAAGAGGCATTTTGCTTGTTTTAATGACATTGTCTGTGGTTGACTGATTAAGATGTGATTACTTAGAAACACGTTTTGTGAAATCAGTGCTAGATTCGACGCTCGTAGGCAGAAAATGTTATTAAAATATCATGAACCCTATTACAGGCTTGAAAGGTAGCCTAGATTGAACGCAGACAAGGAGGGCGTACTGTCGAATCGTGCTGCTTTGACATAACACGCCTGTTTCAAAGTGTATGCTGATCTAGACCCTCTGATGCATTACGGCTGTTGTAGGTCGTGTGTGCTGCACTAGATTACATTCGTTTTACACTGCGCATTTAACATCATGGTTAGTTGATTGGCCACTTCTTAGTATCTTCTTTTTTTTTTCAGTTTGTTTTATATTTGTAAAAGTGGCTTCCTGTGTTACGGTAAACTTGTCTTAGCCTGTTGGCGACCAATTTTAATGAGCAATTAACTGTTTCGCATGAACTTTCCTTTGGGTTATGACCTTAATACTTTATGAAAATCCGCCAAAGGGAACCTAAAACGCACATCTTTTGAAATTGTACAACTTACTGACTTTATGGCATTTGAATGCTTTTATTTCCTCAGGTGCTTGAACTCTGAGTTGACATCGTCTCTGAGAATGGCAGGAATATTGTTCAGTTTGTGAACAGTCTCTGTTGAATTTAGTGTTACATAGTTTGTCAGGGTGTGAATAGAGCTAGCCATGAAATGCAATGTAAAATGCTGCTTTGGACCTGATGGTACGTATCTCCAGAGCACAGGAAAGATTCATAAAGGTGCGTACAGCTTCCGAAATGTGTGTATTTATGCAGCTAAATATTTACTGTTTTATCCTTTCCGTTCATTATATGTTATTTCATTTTCATTCCGGGCCTTTGTGATTATATCTTCCGATATACGTTTTGTCAAGGTTACGATCCATTTTGTTTCGTGGTTCTGCACATAAAGTTAAACCAGCATAACATGCATTGTACAGCGGCAGTCGGTAGCCTCTAAGGACCAAGGCCTATGGCAGGGTTGTGTTTTTGCCAATGCCAAATAAGCGAAGAGTCATTTTGACATAAGGGTATATTATTTTCGTACGCTGGAGTGTGTATAGAACGTATTTTCTATCACGAATTAACTACTTGGCATAGAACCTTTCGTCAGTATCCCGTTGTCACAATGAGTCACGTTCCTGGGCTCTACCAGAGCCCGAAGTTTCGTTTTCGTGTTCTCCATGAACCGCCACTAATACGTATCTGTATTACATAAATGTACGCTGTTTGGTGTATTCAGTTCGGCAAAGACTTGGGTTTTAGTTTGCGGGTTATGGCACCCCATATAAAGCGGTACAGGCGGCAGATTCCTCCGGAAACCTGGTAGTCGCCCATCGTATCGCACGAGTTATATAACCCATAGTATCACTATCAAATGAGTTCAGTCTCTTAGGTAGTTCTTGTAATATCTGTTTTAACATCGTTCTATCTACGCCTAGCTCTCTCGAGAAATCGCGCCCTTTTCAGTTTTCAGGGAAAGCTTTTGTAGGTATTTATCTTTTACATATGTGCCACATGACCTGGCCTTAGTCGCATTAGTCATTTTGTGTCAACATTTTAAGCACTGCAGCTGTTTAATATACGGTGTTTCCATCGCTGTGTTCCTTGCTTCGCCTTGTGCACAAGTATTTTCCTCAGAATCCTCCATCACATATCGTCAGTTATTACTTTCAAGTTGAGTGACCGAGTCGGATATTTAAGAATGTAGACCTTAAAGCAACATAATAGACTTTGATGGGAGAGATGGTCTTTTTTTACAACCTCACCGAGTTTGCGCGTCAGTAATATCGTATCTACATTTTAATCAAGGTACCCGAATGGCGCACACTATATCAAGCGGCAGCTGTTGTGGACATTAATATTGGTTGCAGTAGGAATGGCGATAGTTTTCATCTAATTGCATTTAACATGCCAGACCCAGTAATTCGAACTGCATGTCTTAATACGGTCTGCTTATAATTAAATCGTGTTCTTACCAATAAAACTTCCAGAATCGTTATGGCAGTGAATACCATAGTGGTTATATCGAGGACATCATCATAGTGTAGTTATGGCGAACGTATACCAGGCAAAGGTTTGTGGTAAGATTATTCTGTAAACCTTATTTATGTAAGTAGCCGCACATGTTGTGCGCTACATCGACAGTTAACTAAATAAATGTGACAATTGTATATATTGCATGGCCTCAGTAGTTCAGACAGATAACTAACTAAATGGAGCAGGGTCCTTCCTGAGAAGCTGACAGGTCCTCAGCTAGCTAAGAATTTCCTGTATTTTATGGAAAGTTGGGGTCCATTACCGCATTCCTATTCTAAGTCCGATCAATTCAGTCTATGCCTTTCCATCCTGCTTTTTGGAGGTACTTTTAATATTATCCTCCCATCTACGTCTGGGTTTTCCAAGTGATTTGTTTCCCTCAAGTTTCCCCATCTAAACCCTCCTTCTACCTCTCATGTCCCCCATGTATGCTAGTTCAAACTAGTAGCTTCCAAATATGAGAATGAATAGCGAAAGATTATAACATAAGTTTTCCAGCAACAGAGTCTAACCGTACTGTCGCCATTTGTCAGTGTTATACCTGTACAGAGATGAAAACAGGGCACAGAAATATTAGAACTAATATCACATACAAGTAACCTTACAGTTTGTAAATTTGTAAACCGATATCCCTATGTGATTTTATTACCGGCGGAACGAGAATTTAAATAGCCATGTTTTCCAAATGCAAGAGCTGAGACGCTGTATAGCCGGTAGACTTTTTACCTTTTAGTATCGCATATAAATCCGCAGTTGCTGCAGTAATAACGTGCGCGCGCGCGCGCGCGCGCACACACACATACACACACACATATATATATATATATATATATATATATATATGTATATATATATATATATATATATATCGCAATTGTAATGAGTTGTGTTCGTGGTATGTCCTTAAGTAGCCTACTCACTGGAAGTTATAATGTCTTTCTGATTATAATGAAGACGAGTCCAGTGTCAGATTGTTGTACGATAAGAGTTTCTCGTTATCAGGCTGGTCCGCAAAACAACTGTTGCAGAGAACGATTAGTTGGCTCGTGTCTGGTCTGTCCGTCCTTCATCTTGACGTACCTCAACTTCCTCCGAACGGATTTTGATGAAACCTTACGGGGTAGGGGGTGGGGTGGGGGTTGTACTAAGATCCGTGGATGATATTTGCCTGTAATTAAAATCGGAGAAAAATAATAGGCCTGTGAACATGAGGTCGCAGGTATAGCCCATTTATGTCAGGGTGAGTTGCTGCTGGGTTGAGAGAAGTTTCAGAAGAAAGTTGCAGAGAAATTCGATACACACATTTTACGTCAAATATATATTTTTTTCAGAAAATCATGCAGTTGTGGAGGTAATTATAAGAAATACGATAGGGTCAGAATGTTCTAGATGATGTGAATGTACAATAGCACGACATAGAAGCGATTTCCATGTCGAACAAGGAAGACAGCGGTACAAATATACTTATTTCTTTGTACTTGACTAATACCTCTTGATATGGTGAAACAAATGTCTGTAGAGAGAGTGAATTAGTTCGACCATAATTTATTTTCAAACCTATTACGTATAATTTCCAGTACTTGTTTTCTGCTAATTAAAATTGTGAGTGCACAGAGATATTTTATTAAGTCCTATTTGTAAAGCCTGTATCATGGACTGTGTCGAGACTGTGTGATTTCATCAGTCATCCGGACGTTACTAGGAAATGAACAGAGGATTATTCCATGTGGCTGGAATTCTTGAAATTATTAATCAGTCTGCACGTTTACATAGATCATGAACATACGTACAAAGTTTGGTACGAAACACCTTTTATAATTCGACAGTTTCGGAATATTTGTACCGCATGAAACTTTGAGATTGTTCCCTATCGATTGACCTCAGAAAGCATTAACTTAGGCATATAAATGATAGATTATTCGAAGAAATGTCGTAACAAATAATAACATACGTGTGTAGGAGTGACATCTAATAACACTTCTACTGTTATGAAAAATACAGCATGTAAACTGTTCATTAAATTGTGTGACCATCTGAGAAGAGTCCAGTCCTGAGGTGCCTGTATGTTATGCGTACACTTCCTGCCTTGGTTTTAGGAAAACTGATAAACACCAATTCGAGCGTAATTATAATTAACCGAGACTGACCCAAATTAAATTCGTGCAATATTTGGCTCCAGCCCTTGCCCCGCAATACGAGGTACAGTTTATCGAAATCTGTCTGATAATTCGGACATCATAGTACGGAGGACTGACAGAAATGACGTCACCATGCGTTAGTTTTTAGACTTCATCAAAGAACTCTTGTGAATTTAGTTGTTGTTGCTTGCAGATAACACGAGTGTGGAATTCTACCCATTTACCTGCAAAACACCGCTACAGGTTAGGAGCATATATCTAATCTAAACAACTTCCACTGAATAAACGTTTTTAACTCAATCATTTTAACGCCATTCTGTGAATAAATGGCAGCATCGTATAGAACTAATATTTTCTTCCTTGGCGATGGAATAACCTACAACAGGGGAAAAAGCTGGAGCAAAAGTTAATGATGTGAAATCAAATCAATAAGAAACATCTACGAGGGTCGACAATCCTCTTACTAGGACGCGCCAATGCAAAGCTGTAGAGGTGCAAATGTGATTTGGCTATGTGAAGCAGCAATGGAAGGAAACAGCTGGGAACTTGATTTGTGATCAGGAAGCCTGCTATGTGTAGCCTGTTGGTTGCGGGAAGGAGGAGACGAACTTTACTTATTGAGTTAGGCCTATGACTTACTTCGTCCTTACAACTCTTTCAATTACGTCAATAAATTGGCAGTCACAGAGGTGAAGTAAAGAGCTGTAGAACAATTTAGTGTAAAAATATAACCGTAAATATTTCCAGTTCTGATAATATTGTTTGGTACTTACCTAGGACAGTACTCTAGTGAGAGAACTTTCTGGTGAAAACAGGCTGCAGTTTTAACAGTCTCTTCGTTTTGTTATGCGGAGCCTGGATAGCTCAGTCGATATAGTGATAATGCTGTGGATTGGACTACACAGGATTTTATGTTAGATTCCCGACTTGGGCAAGAGATTTTTTTCGTCTCCATAACGGCTTTGGGGCCCACTCAGTCTTCTGTTTAATGAAAATTCCGGAGCCCCCGAGCCGGGGCGTGAATCTGACCACTCCGCTCGGAGCTGTACATCCGCGCGCGAATGTGCCGTCTTGACTTGCGCAAGGATTTTACTTTTTGGCCTACCATCTCTTTCGTCATATCCTGACAACACAAAATAAACCAGTTTTTTTGTGATTATTAATGTTGAAGTGTGGCTTTGCGTTTACATGCAGTAACATTGTGTTTCATATGTGTTATATACTTGAGTTAAATTTACAGGTCGACAATTTTATGTAAATTATAGCTTGAGTTACTAAGCGACCAGATACTATTCTTGAGCCCGATTGCCGATCAGCCACATACTGTTGCAGTCTGGAGCCCAAGTTCCCTATCGGTAAAGAAAGGTAAAGTGCACCCTTGTACAGGCACTGAGGCTCTGTACAGGCCGTACGGCCCATAGGGAGAGTAGAGGTATAGCTCTTCTCTTTCTTGACCACGGCACTAGAAGGGGGTGAGGGGTCAGTGTCACGCCCCGGCCGCTCTTTACCCCCGGGATAGAACCAGTACCCATTTACAGGAGGCTGGGTGGGCCCCAGGGTCGGTCTGGACAGGTGCGGAAAATCTCGCCCCCCGAGATTCGATCCCCGGACCGTCCAGTCAGTAGCCAGTCGCTATACCGAATACGCTACCCGGCCCACAAGTTCCCTATCGATCGGGTGTCATTGTTTTTACACACTGTGTAAACTTCTTAATCATTTCTTTTGCAAGGTTGGACTTCTAAAATCTTTCAGTTCCAGGTTCTTTCATAGATGTTGTCTGTGACGTTTAAGTTAAAATACGGCTTAATTTCCATTGAATTAAATTAAACTATGGCGAAAAGAAGAAAGGACTGCCTGCCTGTTCTAGATTACACTAACGTTTCAAAACCCTTTAAGTACTGATTTTTATCAGTATCCCTTCAATATGGTGCATGCGAGCTGTGTGATATGTGTATAAAGTCAGTTGTGTACTAATTAAAGTGGCTAGATACTAGTCTGAACTGAACAGAACAGAACAGAACAGAACACTGTTTGTTTGTCGCATAACCACAAACCGGGTGCTCACAGATATTGCGAGTTACGGAAAAGGCTAAATGGAAATTCGTTTATGGAATAAATTTTCTGCTTAGACTGTTCTGAAACAAGGATGTGATTTGTTATTTCGTTTCTGAACTCGCTTTAGAAAATGCCATCAATAATTCCAAGGGAATAGGAGTTGCAGTGGATTGCGCACATAATTTACTAGACGGTGTTGACAATTTGAATGTATTGTGTGAAGTCATAAATGTGAGAAGGAGGAGCACAGAATGTTAGCAACTGCTGAGAGCGTTATCTGAGAATAATAAACGCAAAGAGAGAAGATACTGAAGTCTTTTACGATGTCACTCCGTGTCGACTGGTAGATAGTTACCTAGGTATCGGAGGAAAGTTCTGCCTTTTTCTTTAAGATTTAGCCGTCCACTCTGCGTGGGCTGCTAGACTCTGAAGATGGATGAGTACGCTCCTCCGAAATGTCGGTATCTGTATACCATTCGACACGGAGGAACACCCCTGAAGAATTTAATCTTCCATGCCGTTGTGAGAACTTGAAGTATTGCAGTTGATTATTTCTGTCTGTGTGTTTCTGTTTAGGCGTAATACACAACACAACATGATGTACGCTGAAGAAATTAATTATTTGCAATACAGATGTTAGTTACTTGGAAACAGCCTGGACACTCGTAATCACAGTAAAAAAGAAAAGAGGAGGCGTATCGAATTTGATAAGTGGGTGCTACTGTTAAGTTTGGGGACCGCGGTAGCACAGTGGTTAAGGTGCTGTGCTACAAATCGGAATGTCGCTGGTTCGATCCCTGCTGGTGTCAGTGGATGTTTCATTGACATAAAATCCTTCCGATCGCACTATGGCCCTGGGGTCGACTCAACCTCTAACAGAAATGAGTACCAGGAGTATTTCCTGGGGTAAAGACGGCCGGTGCTAAGGCTGACAACCTACCACCATCCTGTGCCGTTGTCATGAAATCTGGGAACCTTAACTTCCTGGAACCCTCTAGCCCTGTTCAGGCCTGTAATGGGACTGCTTTACCTTTTAACTCTTCAGTTTAGAATCTTTGATTGCCATCTGTATTCTACATGACACCCCTTTGGGATGTCTGGTATTTGGTTGCTTGTGAAGTGTTGACGGACGGAAGTGTAAATAGTTTCAGTATTACGGTATTCTAGAAAGTGACGCAGTGTAGATAGGCATATGTAGCCAGGAGTAACACTGCAACACGTTATGTCCAAGAAGACTAATCTTGATACCGCCGGGAACATCGACAATCTTAAGGCAGTTTATGTACTGGTATGGGTAGGGGCTGGCGGCATTATCATACCAGGTGAACGAAGTTAAAAGAATACTGTAGGTTAACTAGGTGTTCTCTGGGGTCAGCTGCTACAGGAGTTTCTCAAGGACAGACATTTGTAAATCATTAGTGTCGGAGAGAGCATATGGAGCAGTGTAGTATTCAACTGGTGCGTTTATTTTTCCGTACAGTTAGTAAACGTCAGGTCAATACACAAAAAGACGAAACAGAAAATGTACATATCACGTCACATTGCGCCGTGTTCGCGTAACCATTGTTGCAGTGGAAAAGTGGTAGGTATTAAATAACTTAAACTGAATGTGTGTCTGTTTTCTTGTCTTAGTTATCCGGCATGCAATTTCATCTTTTCTGCGCAGCGTTATACAGGGTGTCCCACTCGCTACCGAACCCGGCATTTCTTTAATAATTCTAACACCAATGAAGATATTTCAACGAAATTTGAACAGGAGTACGTTCGTTGTGTGAGAAATGAAGAGAAATGTTTCTGTAGTGTGTGTCTGTAGTCGTTGCAATGTCCTCATTAGTGGTAAAATTATTAAGGAAATGCCGGGTTCGGTAGCGAGTGGGACACTCTGTATTATCATCTGTGGCCTATCTTGGTCTACCATATTGTTTCATATTACCTCATGAACGGTACGTTTGTTGGAAAAATTTAGCACAAAATATAAATGTAAAGTAAACTTTACGCTACAACAGGACATGAAGGTCAAAGCGGAGAGTACAGCTATAGCTCTACTCTTCCTTTAACCTTGGAGCCAAGTGGGGTTGGGCAGTCAACGCCACGTCCCGGCCGCTTTACCTCTGGGCGAGAGATCCGGTACTCATTGTACGGTTGTACCCAGGCCGGTCTATACGGGTGCGGAAAATATCGTGTGTGTTTTGATTTTCTCTTCAAATTTTGTCTGAAACATTTCTTATTCTAAGAAGAAGATATTATAAATATTCATAGGTCTTCATATAAAATACCCCTTATTATTGTCATATTTTAATCAAGCTTGAATTTTCTCGACATATGAGAACTCTTTGAATAATCAGATTTCATGAAAATCCGTCTAGTGGGAGCTGAGTTGCTCCATGCGGACAGACATACAGATATGCAGACATGACGAAGCTACTAGTCACTTTTCGCAGTTTTGATATTGCTCCTAAGAATCTGCTCTACTGATCGTTGCAGTTACTTGTCCTGAATGTTATATGTGTCCTAAAAATGCAGTGAATTACACTGCACGCAGGCGGTAGTATTTTTCCATTGTCGGTAATTTGGGTAGGTATTTTGCTTGTGGACATTTCAGAATTTTTGTTAGAGGGTACTATGGATATTTAGATCTTAGAAAGAGGAGACAAAGAAATGGAAAAATTACATAGTTATGAACTTCTTAATACAGTCACGAAAATCTTGTATTTGCGAATGGCGAGGGCCTGTCTTTTAAAAGTATGTAGAACTGCAAAAGGGATATCTTAAGAATTCCTTGTATGACTACTCAGCGAATCAGTACTTTCTGTAATGAACATGTGCTAGGCGTCTAAAACGACCCAATTTTTTTTGTGACTGTGGGCTTATATTTACTAATACGGTAGTAGCTGCATTTACTTCGGTATCCGAGGAAACCGTTGTGTCTTGTGTGTTCATAGCTTTACCCAGAGACGGAATTGAGTTTAAAATATGGTTTCATTTCAGTAACACCCTTAAAACTTTGGTCATCTGTTCTCAACTTGTGTGTGTGGGGGGGGGGGGGGGGGGGGTTTTTTTTTTTT
>Ga0123357_10005383_pt1 | contig 15315 bp, 13 predicted proteins | sample TergutEmb28metaG_FD_89873 | JGI IMG/M metagenome (GOLD analysis project Ga0123357, IMG submission 89873) | Embiratermes neotenicus P4 segment gut microbial communities from Petit-Saut dam, French Guiana - Emb289 P4 | ecosystem: Host-associated > Arthropoda: Insects > Digestive system > Gut ... | reverse complement strand
TCTTTGTCCCCCCGAATATCGAAACTCGCAAAGGTAAATTCCCTGCCAAGTCCCTAAGTTCAAACGTTTGTTTGTTATCGGAATAGTCAGTGACTGACCAACAATAGAAGCTTTAATATGTGCCGGCATATCATCTTTCCCCTCGTAATCATGTTCAAATTTCGGGTAGTGTGTATTCAGTAACTTTTTGCAAAGATACTTGGATCTCCTGCAAAACCCTGTGTTTAGAAAAGATAAAAGCATATATCCGTTGTGTCGATGATAAAAAAGTAACCGACCATATAAAATATTGATATACAGACATTTTATATTCAATTTCAGCAATAAAAAAAGAGCTAAACTTTAATTTAGTTTAACTCTATTTCCCTATAAATCAACGTTTTGCGGAGAGACAGGGATTCGAACCCCGGGAACCTCGCAGTTCAACGGTTTTCAAGACCGCCGCAATCGACCACTCTGCCATCTCTCCCTTTTCAAAAAAGTGGTGCAAAGGAACGATTTTTTTTTGGTTTTACCAAACTTTTCAGCGCTTTTCAACAAAATTGAATAAGTATTTCAAATATTTGATGCCCGTTTCCGTAATTTTTGCTACTTTTGCCCAACCAAATAAATAAGTGACGTGAGTAACATTAATTACGATTTAACAAAAATCAAAGCTTTTATTTTTGATGTGGACGGGGTTTTGTCGCCCGCTTCTATTCCTTTGCATCCATCAGGCGAACCGATGCGAATCATCAACACAAAAGACGGATATGCCATGCAATTGGCGGCAAAAAAAGGTTACATATTGGGAATTATTACCGGAGGAGAATCTGCTGCAGTCCGCATTCGTTTTGAAAATTTAGGGTTCAGTTATATTTATACGAAGGCTAAGAATAAAATTACCGATTTTCGTAATTTCATTCAAAAGACCGGTTTAGACATCGACGAAATTTGTTATGTAGGCGATGATATTCCGGATTACGAAATTATGCAAGCGGTTGGTTTGTCGGTTTGTCCGGCAGATGCCGTCCCTGAAATTAAGGAAATTTCACGCTACATTTCTTCTAAATCCGGAGGAATGGGAGTCGGTCGCGATATCATTGAACAGGTATTGAAAGCCCAGAAAAAATGGATGCAGGACGACGATGCTTTCGGATGGTAAACCGTTGTAAGAACCGGATATAAAAGAACTATGCTGGAGAATCTTTCAAAATATTCGATTGTTTTAGCATCCAATTCGCCCCGAAGACGCGAACTTTTGGCAGGATTGGATATTGATTTTGAAGTGAAAACAATTCCCGGCATCGAAGAATCTTATCCGGAAACGCTGGAGAAAGAAGAGATTCCCGTTTACATAGCAAAGCAAAAAGCGCAGGCCTACCAAAAGTATCTGAAAGAAAATACATTATTGATTACGGCAGATACCATTGTCTGGCTGGAAGGCGGCGTTTACAACAAACCTGAAAATGAACAGGAAGCTAAGAAAATGCTGCAAATCCTCTCAGGGAAAACCCACGAAGTGATTACCGGCGTTTGCCTTACGGGATTGAAGAAGCAGCAGTCGTTTCATGTTTTATCGCAAGTCAAATTTGCTGAATTGCAGGAAGATGAAATTGATTACTACGTAAAAAAGTACAAACCCTACGACAAAGCCGGCGCTTACGGCGTCCAGGACTGGATTGGCTACATCGGAGTAGAAACAATAAACGGTTCCTTTTACAATGTCATGGGATTGCCGGTAAGGGTTCTTTATTCATATTTAAAAGAATGGGACGCTTGATTCTATCAAGTACTAACTCAAATAAAACAAACAATTTATGCAACAATTGACAATTGTAAAAGTCGGAGGAAAAATCGTAGAAGATTTGGAATCATTAGCGACTTTCTTAAAAAACTTCGCTTTACTTGCCGGCGACAAAATTTTAGTCCATGGCGGCGGAACTTCAGCTACCCTTTTGGCAGAGAAATTGGGTATCAAAACAAAAATGACGGAAGGGCGCAGAATCACCGATGCTGAAATGCTGAAAGTGGCGACTATGGTTTACGCCGGATTGGTCAATAAAAATATTGTCGCCCAATTGCAAAAAATTGGAATTGATGCAGTCGGATTAACAGGAGCCGATATGAACCTGATTCTTTCCGATAAAAGACCGGTTAAAGAAATTGATTATGGCTTTGTTGGAGATATACGAGACGTAAATGTACCGGTGCTTTCAGAACTGCTTGGTCAGAACTATCTGCCGGTTATCGCTCCGATAACGCACGATGGAAACGGTAATTTATTGAATACCAATGCAGATACGATTGCTTCCGAAGTAGCGAAAGCGCTGGCTTTCAATTTCAACATCCGTTTGATTTACTGCTTTGAAAAAAAAGGCGTTTTAATGAACGAAGCTGATGAAGAAAGCCTTATACCCAATTTAGACTTTGAATTATTCCAGCAATACAAAAGTGAAGGAATCATTCAAGGCGGGATGATTCCCAAATTGGACAATGCTTTCCGAGCCATTGCTTCCGGAGTAAAAGAAGTGATTATCACCCGCGCTTCCGATGTAAATATGGGGAAAGGAACATTTATCCGATGAAAACCAACGCATTTGAAATGATCGCCAAGACCTTGTATGGTCTGGAAGATGTGTTAGCCGGCGAATTAATTGAGTTGGGCGCCAATAGCGTACAAATCGGTCGCCGAATGGTCTCGTTTGAAGGAGACAAGGAATTATTATATAAAGCTAACTTCCATTGCCGCACGGCATTGCGGATTTTGAAGCCAATAGCACATTTTACCGCTCAAAATCCCGATGATGTTTATGATCAAATAAAGAAACTCGACTGGTCGAAATATATACCGGAAAAGAAAACGTTTGCCATCGATGCGGTGGTTTATTCCGAAATTTTCACTCACTCCAAGTTTGTAGCTTACAGGGTGAAAGACGCCATTGTCGATTATTTCACCGAGCAGGAACTGCCGCGTCCTTCGGTACGGATCAATAATCCCGACTTGCAACTCCACTTGCATATTTCGCACAACGAATGTACGCTGGCGCTGGACAGTTCGGGCGAATCCCTGCACAAAAGGGGCTATCGCGTAGAAAACGGAGAAGCGCCCCTGAGTGAAACGCTCGCAGCCGGAATGATTCTGAAAACCGGTTGGAAAGGCGAAAGTCCATTCGTCGATCCAATGTGCGGCTCCGGAACTTTATTGATTGAAGCCGCTTTAATAGCGCTGAATATTGCTCCCGGCGTTTTCCGCAGTCAGTTTGCTTTTGAAAAATGGGACGATTTTGATGCTGACCTTTTTGCTCACGTCAGCAGCGACGACAGCAGGGAAAAACCGTTTCGCTTCAAATGTTACGGATCAGACAGTTCCCGTGAAGCGATAGTTGCAGCATCGAAAAATGTGAAAAGCGCCGGACTTTCTCAATACATTGAACTGAAAGTTCAACCGTTTCAGGAAATTAAGGAAAACCCCGGAAAAGGAATCTTAATTACCAATCCACCATACGGCGAGCGGATGAATCCAAGAAATTTGATGGATTTATACGCGATGATTGGCGAACGGCTAAAGCATGTTTTCTCGGGTTACGACGCATGGATTATTTCTTCCAATCCCGAAGGAATAGATAACATCGGCTTAAAACCGTCTTCCGGAATGAAATTGATTAACGGTTCTTTGGAATGCGAATACCTGCAATACCGGTTGTTTTCCGGTAAACACAAGGAATATAAAGCAGAAAACCAAAATAATAAAAAATTATAATTTTTCATTTTGTTTATTAAATAACATTTCGTACCTTTGGCGACTGAATAATAAATCTAAAAGTTGCAATAACCGGTAAATTTAATGATGAATTTCAATTAAACAAGCTCTCAAGTATAAATATGAAAATTCAATAAATGAAATAACAATATGTACGCTTTAAAAAATAATTTAAAACCAATTTTTTAGTATTAACTTAAACAAAAAGAAAATGAAAAAGTATTTAGCTGAATTAATCGGAACAATGGTACTTGTTCTGTTGGGTTGTGGAAGCGCTGTTTTTGCAGGAAGCGCTGCGGGCGCTGTGGCAACAGGTGTTGGCACGCTTGGCGTTGCATTCGCATTTGGATTAGCCGTAATAGCTATGGCATACACTATCGGGAATATTTCCGGTTGCCATATTAATCCTGCTATTACATTAGGCGTAGCTCTCTCCGGAAGAATGAGTTGGAAAGATGCCGGAATGTACATGTTTTTCCAGATAATTGGTGCAATAATCGGCTCTGCCGTCATATTTGCACTCGTTTCAACGGGCAGTCATGCAGGTCCGACAGCAACAGGGTCAAATGGTTTTGCCGATGGACAAATGTTGCAAGCCTTTATCGCAGAAGCTGTGTTTACCTTTATTTTTGTATTGGTAGTGCTTGGCTCTACAGATTCCAAAAAAGGAGCCGGAAATTTCGCCGGTTTAGCGATTGGTTTAACCCTGGTGCTAATCCACATTGTTTGTATTCCTATTACCGGAACATCTGTGAATCCCGCACGCAGCATAGGCCCTGCCATATTTGAAGGCGGAGCGGCCCTTTCCCAATTATGGTTGTTCATTGTCGCTCCTTTCGTCGGCGCTGCTTTGTCTGCCTATTGTTGGAAAACAATTGAAAAATAATTTTTAAATTCATGAGTATTATTTTACTAATCGGATCCGGTGGTCGGGAGCATGCTTTAGCATGGAAAATCAAGCAAAGTCCAGAAACAGAAAAGTTATACATTGCTCCCGGCAACGCAGGTACAGCCTCAATCGGAATTAACGTTCCGATTGAGGCAACCGATTTTGAATCGCTGAAAAAATTTGTATTGGAACATGCGGTGACAATGGTCGTGGTTGGGCCTGAAGATCCATTAGTCAAAGGTATTTATGATTTTTTCAAACACGATGCGGAATTAAATGCGATTCCGGTCGTCGGACCTTCCAAACAGGGCGCTCAATTGGAAGGCAGTAAAAGTTTTGCTAAAGCGTTTATGCAGCGCCACAGTATTCCGACAGCCCGATACCGGAATTTCACGAAAGAAAATTTGAGGGAAGGACTTGCATTTCTCGAATCGCTGCAACCGCCTTATGTTCTCAAAGCCGATGGTTTAGCCGCCGGAAAAGGCGTTTTGATTATCAACAATTTGGCGGAAGCGCAAAACGAACTGAAAGCCATGCTGGACGGGAGTTTTGGAAAAGCGAGCGAAACCGTTGTGATTGAAGAGTTTCTTTCGGGAATCGAATGTTCCGTTTTTGTCCTGACCGATGGCAATTCCTTTAAAATCCTGCCTGAAGCAAAAGATTACAAACGAATTGGCGAAGGCGATACCGGCCTGAATACGGGAGGCATGGGCGCCATTTCACCTGTCTCTTTTGCAACGCCTGAATTTATGAAAAAAGTGGAAGAGCGCATCGTTATTCCTACCATTGAAGGATTAAAGAAAGAAGCTATTGATTATAAAGGATTTATATTTATCGGATTAATTAACGTACAAGGAAATCCGATGGTGATTGAATACAATTGCCGGATGGGCGATCCTGAAACCGAAGTCGTCATGCTTCGGATAAAATCCGATTTTGTTGATTTGTTAGAAGGTGTTGCACAGGGAAATCTGCACGAAAAAACTTTGATTTTCGACGACCGTTCCGCCGTAACAGTCATGCTCGTTTCCGGCGGTTATCCGGGCAATTACGAAAAAGGAAAAACCATTACCGGTTTGGACAAAGCCTCCGGCAGCATCCTTTTCCATGCGGGAACAACAGCCAAAGACGGACAAATCCTGACAAATGGAGGACGGGTAATTGCAGTCAGTTCGTATGGAAAAAATAAAACCGAAGCCTTACAGCAATCGTTTAAAAATTGTGAAATTATTCATTTCGAAGGAATGTATTACCGAAAAGATATTGGATTTGACGTATGAGCATTATTGAAAAAATTCATAAGCAGTTCCTTTCAAGCAGATTATTGCTCTTCATATTTGTATTTGCCTTTATTGCCCTTCGATTATATTTCATCGGAAATCAGTTTGATAAGTTTTCTTTTTGGGGTTGCTTGGTGATTCAGATTGGGATTGCCTTTTTTTTATTACAGCTCAATCACATTTTCAACATTATTCAAGAACGCACCTACCTGCCTGCTTTATTCTATTTACTTTTTACCGGAAGTAATCCTGCTTTTTACAACGATTTAAAAGGAAGTGTAGCCGCTTTATGCATTCTTCTATGTTTTTACTTTTTGTTTGCTTCTTATCAAAAGCCAAAATCGCAAATTAATGCGATGAATATTTCTATATTGCTGGTTTTAGGCAGTTTACTTTGGACGCCGCTTTTGTTTTTCTTCCCTGTTTTTTGGATAGGATTTTATCGTTTTCAGTGTTTTACCGTTCGGGTATTTTTTGCCAACCTGATCGGTTTCGTCATTGTTTATCTGTTTATATTCACATGGAGTGTTTTTCAAGAAGATAAAAGTATCTTTTTATCTCTTTTACCGGACTTTAAATCGTTGCTTATTGTTTATAAGCTGAATTTTACTGTTTTAGAATGGATAACATACGGATTTATCATACTCATCTATATTATTATCGGAATTTATCTGTTTTTTATATACATTTCCGAAAAAGTGTGGACTATTTCCGCCTTAAGTTATCTTTATTTATCGTCGTTCTTTATTTTTATATTTCTTTTCATACGCAGTGAATACAAATCATCATTGGGATTAATTTGTTTTGTGCCGGTTGCCATTTTAACCGGACATTTTTTCTCAAGGGCAAACAAAAAAGGGATACAGTATTTGTTGCTGGTATTCTTTCTTTTCTTTATCGGAATCGGTTTTGTTCAACACACAAGCCCTTAGCATTTCCCGTTTCCCTGCAGCGCGCCGGAATACACATCTATTTTCAGTTATGAGACCCTAATTTTGAAATAAAAATAATTGTTACGAAATTTGACATAACAAAAATAATTAATACATTTGCAGAAGAATTTTACCTGGCAAATAACTAATTAATACATTTTATTATGTCAATTAATACTATTATTGTCGACGACAGCGCTTTATGGAGTATAAAGCTCCACAAGGATTTACAGAAATATGCCGAGATAAATATCCTTGCCACAATACCGTCAATAGAAAAATTAAAAAAAGAGATATTGGAATTGCAACCTTTCTTGCTGTTCATAAACGTGGAAATGTCTAAAACGAACAGCAGGGAGTTGCTGCAGGAACTTCGCACTTTTCTGCATTCCGACGCATGTATCGTTTTCTATTGCGAAAATAACAAATACATGATCGACGCATTGCGAGCGTCAGCTTTCGATTATTTGCCGAAATCGTATAAATCCGAAGAATTGGAGCAAATCGTGGAACGGGTCAAACACAAGCACAAGTCTATTCACAGTAATTTCTTTCATTCTAACAGGTTATTGCTCGACGATCGAAAATTTGCTTTACGAACTGTTACCGGACTTTTACTGCTTAAGCGCTCAGAAGTGATTTATTTTCAATATGATAACAGCTTGCACAGTTGGAAAATCTGTTTGGCTGGAAACCATTTTTCAAGACTACGCACTTGTATAACTGCAAAGCATATTTTAGACCTCAGCCCTGCGTTTTTTCAGGCTAATCAGTTTGTTATAATCAATATAGATTATTTGGATTCAATTGATACGCAATTACACTGTGCATTCCGTCCTCCTTACAATAATTTGAATATCACTATTTCCAGACGGTATTACCATAAATTGAAAGAAAGCATGGAGATTATTTAGAATAAATGCAACATGAAAAGCTATTAATATATTTTTAGTGTATTTCAAAATATTTTTGTAATATAAACACAAATACTGACCGCTTAATAATAAAACTTGTCGGATAATATTTATTTGCATACTTTATATTTTTTTAGATTGTTTTTCTTTGTAGCTTTGTAATCAGAATTACACATAAAAGTTTAATTTCACATGAATAATGTCAATACATACTGTCATAATGATTAATATCCCATACACATGAATAATTCTATTAAACTTGTTATTTTGGCGTGTCTGCTTTTTGTGTATGGCAAATTCCACGCACAAACATCTGATTATGTAGAAAAGTTAGATACATTTTCTTGCAGTCTTTTCTTTTCACAAGGTGGTTATACCCTTGATTTAGATTTGAATAATAATGCGAAAATGATTAACCGCATAGATTCAATCCTCCGTTATTACCCTGAATTGAATATTATCTATTTTGTTGATATTAATGCCTTTGCTTCTTTAGATGGACTTGTTGACAAGAATTTTGAATTATCGGAAAAACGGGCATTGTCTGTCAAAAACTATTTTCTCCAAATTGCCCCTACGCTTGACCAATCGTATTTTCATGCCAAAGGATTAGGTGAAAATTGGGAAGAATTTAGAAATATTGTATTACTGAATGATACAATCCCTGCTCGGCAACAACTGATTAATATTCTCAACGATAATCGTTTGAATGATGATGAAAAAAAGATAAAAATCAAGCAATTAGCCAAAGGAACAACTTATGATTATCTTAAAATGAATATCCTGCCTTTCCTGCGCAAGGCTAATGTAAGATTGAAATTCGGCTATAAAGAAAAAGTATTGCAGCCGCAGCCGGAAATCATTAAAGAAGAGGAGGTTGTTGACACAATTATCCAACAGACAATTCCGGAATCACCACCAACTCCAACTGTTCATCATGCGCGGTGGGCGCTTAAAACCAATCTTGTTTACTGGGCTGCCGCTGGCATAGCCAACGCCGGCGTTGAATACGCGATGGGAAAACAGTTTTCTATCGACATACCTGTTACTTATTCGCCATATACCGTTAGAAATAATTGGAGGATGCGGTCATTAAGCATACAGCCGGAAATTCGCTGGTGGACAAATCAGACTATGAAAGGACATTTTTTTGGATTTCACGGGCATCTGGCATATTACAATATTTCTACCGATAATCTCGACCGTTACCAGGATAAAGACGGAAAAACTCCATTGTGGGGTTTCGGATTAAGTTACGGCTACGCATTCCATCTGAAAAAACGGTGGAATATGGAAATTACAATCGGAGGCGGTTATGCGCGGTTAAACTACGACATTTTTTATAATGTAAACAATGGCGCAATGTATGAAGGTGGTACAAAAAAAGATTATTGGGGAATCACGCGGGCTGCCGTTAATTTAATTTATCTGTTTAATGAATAAAAAAATGAAAAAATATAAACTCTACCGGTTATTATTTTTGTTGTATCTGATCTCGGTATCGCTTACAGGATGCGATTTCGTGCATGAATTTCCGGATGATAATCCCGTCGATCCATCTTTAATTGATGTGAGCTTAACCCTTTCCATAGATATGCACTTCGAGTCGGACACTATTTTCCAGACATACGCCACAATGCTGGAAGGAGATTATGATGTTCGATACATTGTTGATATTTATGAAGTTAATCCAAATTCAACAACCTACGACGTGAAAAACCGGATACAGCGAATTGTGAAAACCGAAAACAATATTGTGACGAACGGAATCTATGACTTTAAAGACACGCTTAAACTTCCGGCAAAAAAGTATGAACTGATAGGATGGATTGATTTCGTGGAAAAAGGAACAAATACTGATAAATATTACAATACCGCCGATTTGCAGCAGGTGTCGATTATCCTTCAAAACGGTCAATATGAGGGATATAATACAACAAAAGATGCTTTTACCGCTCAAACGGAGGTTGACCTGACGCCTTACAGAAAACAGCGCTACGTACATTACACAACCACGATGGACATGATACGTCCGTTCGCCGTTTACCGGATTATCACTACGGATATGGAAGAATATAAAACCTATCATCAGTCATCTTACGCATCTGTACAGCCGGCATGGACGAAAGTGCTATACAACCTGTATTTCCCGATGGGATACAACGCCTTTATCTGTTCGCCCGAAAATTTTCTGTCGGGAATCAACTATCAATTTGATGTAACGGATGTTGTGCCGGGAAAAGAAGCAATTGTAGCTTCAGATTATGTGTTTGTAGGAAACGATGTTTTTTATCAAGTCAATTTTGAAATTCTCGGTTCGGACGATAATCATATTAATACCGTCAATAATCTGAGAATCGATTTGAAGCGGAATCATGTGACGGTCATACGCGGACAATTCCTTACCAAAGATTTAAGCAATGGCGGAATTGGAATAAACGACCAGTTTACGGATGAAATTATTATACAAATATAATTTTTTATTAATTAAATATTTATTAACAGAGATTTTCTCATAAAAAAAAAAGCCATGCTTAAAAAAGTTTCAGGAATTTTTATTGCAATGTCAATGATTCTGTTTTCCTGTGCAGAAAAGATGGACACAGGCAACGGAAAAGATGGAATGGTAAACTTTACCATTAAGACCTCTATCCCGCAAGGGATTAAAACTTATGCTTCTGATAATGGAGGAGCTACGAATTTGGAGGGGGCAAACTATGATCTCCGGTATATTATGGAAGTTTGGTCAACAGATGGCAACACGTTGGAATTTCGCGATTATCGAATTGTAGGCAGCGATTTTGTCAACACAAGCGTTACGTTCGATGTCAGGTTGTTGGCTAAACAATACAGATTTGTATTTTGGGCGGATTTTGTAACAAAAGGCACTACAGAAGACCTTTTCTACAGTACCAGTGCTAATTCAGGTTTAGACCAGGATGCTGTTAAAGCCAGTGGACCCGGTGTAGGCAATATCGGCGACGGACTTAAAAAAATCACTATGATTTCGACCGATCCTACTAATTACGGTCTTTCCAACGATGCCCGCGACGCTTTCTGTGGATTTGAAGACATTGACTTGACCTCTTCAGATTACATGAATAGCATAACACTTACTCGTCCTTTCGGTAAATATCGCTTGATTTCTACTGATGCTCCGCAAAATTATACTGCCGGCGTTACCCAGTTAGGCGATGTAAAAATCGATTATGCAACCGCAATGGGTGCATCTGCTGAGATATATAATACATTTGATGCGTTTGCCGATAACGTAACAGGCGATATAACTTCTGTGACCGCTTATGTGGCTCCCGCAACAACCGACGCTACTACCACAGTTGGAGGAAAACCCTATTCAAACGTTTATGTGCTTGCTTTCGATTATGTTTTTGCTCCGAAAATCGGTCAGACATCGGTGGCGTTTAATGCAACCGTTAAAGATGCTTCAAATGTACAAATAGGATACAGGGAAATTTCTTCAATTCCTATTGAAAGAAACAAATTGACTACGATTATAGGTAGCTTTTTCACCAATACGGCTCTACTTAATATTATCGTTGACGATATGTTTAATGGCGAAGATGTATCTAATGCCGATCAAATAGCTGGGGATATCACTTCGGCGGGTTACACGATTACTATTCCGGATAATACACCGTCAGGCGCCAGTCTTACTTACATATTCACAGGAAAAGTAGATCCGGCAGCAACGATAACAATAACGGATCAACATCCTGGTGATGATGGAGTAAACTACAAAGGAACGTTGAATATTGGCTTTACGCAACCAAACGCTGCAACGGTGGATATTATTACACCTCAGGCTACGGTTAATTTCCTTGGAACAGTAGGTACGTTAAACGCAACCACCGGCGACAATACGCTGAAGGTGCTTAAAAATTCCAACATAGGAACTCTTACTGTCAATGCTGGAGTTGCGGAAGTTTACGGCAAGGTTGGAACTGCCGCAGACGGCGCTTACGGTACCCGTACCGGAAAAGTATTGTGGGGAGTTGCAAACTGGGACGACATAGCTGCTGCGCTTGCAAGAACCGATGCTAACGACGGTATTGTACTTGCCAATAATATTACAGGGCTTACGCATCAAATCATGTTTGGTAAGGATAATTATATGTTAGACGGAAAAGGATATACCCTGTCGGGCGGAATTACGACTCCTTCCAATGCTTCTAAAAATCTTTTAGCGATTGCTGCCCCACTTTCAGCCAGAATAGCCAACATAACAGTACAGAACGTTACAATTACCAACTCGCTCGGAAACGGTATGGTGGCTCAATTTGGCGATAATATCACACTCACCAATGTGAATCTGATAAACAGCTCTCAAGCCGGCGCTGTTATTAACGGTTCGAAAGTGAAGGCGACAGGATTACATACCGAAGGCAATGCTTGGGGTGGAGTAAATATTGATTATCCTGATGCAGCATTTGATTTCGAGGATGGAACAAGCACTTTTGACGAAGCAAGTAAGGTATGGGCTGACCATGCTAATGTAAACACCTATGATGTAAAATATCCGTCAGATTGGACAGTCACAAGGGTCGGAACTACAGACTATTATTATCCGGCATCAACCATACCTCCAATGATACCGTTGGCAACCGCTATTGCAAATGCTGCCACCGGTAGTACATTGAATCTGGTCGCAGGCGCTACTTATAATCTCAGTGCGAGCCTCACCATTGACAAGAACATTACCATTAACGGTAACGGCGCGGATATTGTTTTTGCCGGAACTCAGACTGATTTCTCCAACCAAGTAACCCAAGTAGGAGATAAACTTTGCTATGCAGCTTTATTTATCGACAACGTGAATGTTACATTGAACGATGTGAATTTAGTTATTTCAAGTGTCACGCCGGCTACGTGGGGCGGTATTATACTTAAATCGGGAACGTTGAACCTTAATGGCGGATCTGTTGAGGGAGGACAATTTTCTGTCGGCGATCCGACAACGAATGGAGTCGCCCTTTTCCAATATGACGGTACGTCAGTTGTTAAAGGCGCTGCATTTAAAAACTTCAGTAAGGGAGGTATCTATGTAATCAAAGGAACAACAGATATTGACGGTTGCAATTTTACAGCAACCAATGGCTTTCATTATAGCCAAAATGGCATAGTGCTTGGATATCCTGGTTCTCTTCCTCTTCCTACATGTTCTGTAACGAATTGCACTTTCAATGATTTCCACTGTGACCAGTTCTCAACCAACCCCGATGCCCCAAGCTGCGGAGTAATATCATTTGTGGGAGATACGCCATTCCAAAACAATACATTCAACAGCTGTGATTTGAAAATAGCTGACGGTAATAGTAGCAATAATGGTGATTTTTGGGTGCCAGGAAAGTAATTAAATTCAAATTAATATTAATTTAAGTATTTAAAATTCATTTACCGCCGGACGTTTCGCCGTCCGGCGGTTTTTTCAAACTTTTTTATTTTAATCAAGTTATGAATAGTACATTTTACTTCCTACAAATCCGAAAAATGAAATATACAGGAAACAGAATAAAGGAATAATGAAGCCTATACTCATATTTTCTGCGCCAATACGTCCCATTAAAGACGGAGCAATTGCCCCCCCTACTACAGTTAAAACCAATATGGATGACGCCGTTTTTGTTTGTCCTCCCAAATTTTTTATTCCTAATGCAAAAATGGAAGGGAACATAATCGACATAAATAAGTAAGAAGCTATCAGGGCGATAACGCCAAAACGATTGTGATGCATTGAAACTGCAATCATCAACAGGGTATTGATAAGGGCGAAAGTTCCCAGAAGCGTTCCGGGTTTTATCCTGCTCATAAGCATGCTTCCTGTGAAACGTCCTATGGCAAAAAGAGTCATTCCCCCCAATCCGAGCAATAATCCTCCCTGCATCTCGGTCAACTGAAGCGATTTAACCTCTATCGTGTAGTTAATAAAAAAACTGCCGATTCCGGTTTGAGCAGCCACATACAAAAATTGAGCTATAACGGCAAAAACAAAATGTTTTTGTTTGATCAGGGGAAGATTTGAAGACAACGATTCACTCCGTGCAGATTGTTCCTGCGCATCTTCTGCATTAATTTCAGGAAGTTTTGCAAAAATAAAAAGCAGCAACACAACCAGCACGATTGAGCCTAATCCGACATAAGGAGGAATGAGCGATGAATTACTCGTATGTTGCTCTACGACTGTCGAAATTTCCTGCACCGTGTTCTGTACTCCACAAAATACTTTTCCAACGGCATTTGTAAATAATTCAAAGACTGACTGGTCGGATTCATTTTTAAATATCAGGATGGATCCTACTAACGGACCTAATATCCACCCGACGGCATTGAATGTTTGCGCCAAATTGATACGACTTGCCGCCCTTTCCGAAGAACCAAGCGTTATAGCGTATGGATTAGCTACAGTTTCAAGAAAAGTCAGTCCCGAAAACAGTATTAGCAGACCGATCAAAAAAGCCCAGAAAGTATTGATTCCGACAGCGGGAACAAACCAGAAAGCCCCCGCTGCAAACAATACCAATCCAAAAATAATTCCTGTTTTGTAACCGAATTTTTTGGCAATTAATCCTGCCGGAATAGCCATCAAAAAATAAGCTCCATAGGCAGAAGCCTGTACCGCTCCGGATTGGGCTTTTGTAAGATGAAGCGCATCCTGAAAGTGTTTGTTTAATACATCCAACAGGCTATGAGCAAATCCCCAAAGTAAAAATAAACCGGTGATGAGAATAAACTGAAACAAATAGTTTTTTCCATCCTTGCCGACAAACATGCCTTGCTTTTTTTCGTTATTCATCTGCATTTATTTATAAAGCGCCCCATAAGTTTGACAGGCACGATAATCGGCGCCTTCCTTATCCATGCCGAAAGCATTCCACGATGCCGGACGGAAAATATCCTTTTCATCCACATTGTGCATACACACAGGGATGCGCAACATAGAGGCAAGCGTAATCAAATCGGCTCCAATATGTCCGCAACTGATTGCTCCGTGGTTAGCTCCCCAATTATTCATAACGGAATATACATCCTTAAAATTGTCCTTATCTGTTAATTTTGGCGCAAACCAAGTGGTAGGCCAGCCTTTATCTGTTCTGTCGTCCAAGATTTTGTGTGCAGCAGGATCTAATTCAACAGTCCATCCTTCGGCAATTTGCAATACAGGACCAAGTCCTTTCACCAGATTCAAACGCACCATCGTGCAAGGCATGCCTTCACGGGTAAGGAATTTGGATGAGAAACCGCCGCCTCTGAAATATTCCCTGTTCGCCGGCACCCAAGTAGTTGCGTCTAAACATGCTTTTGCTTCTGCGTCGCTGATTTCCCAGAAGGATTTCATGACCGGATTTCCGTCTTTGTCGCTTTGTCGTCCGGAACCATCTAATGAAGCTGCTCCCGAATTAATCAGATGGATGATTCCATTGGCTGCTTTACCGGTCAATTTTTTGCCTGTTACCCGTTCAACAGCTTCGGGACTCCAATAGGTGCGCACATCGGCAAATATCTGAGCTGTATTGGTAAGCAGATAATTGAACAGCATTGC
>Ga0123357_10005382_pt1 | contig 15315 bp, 7 predicted proteins | sample TergutEmb28metaG_FD_89873 | JGI IMG/M metagenome (GOLD analysis project Ga0123357, IMG submission 89873) | Embiratermes neotenicus P4 segment gut microbial communities from Petit-Saut dam, French Guiana - Emb289 P4 | ecosystem: Host-associated > Arthropoda: Insects > Digestive system > Gut ... | reverse complement strand
TCGTAGTGACACCTGTTGTCAGCGGTAGGAAATACTTGCCTCTCCATCCAGTCTCTGTGATCCAGTCGCTAGTACTTGTAATCACATTTAGATGTCACTTTTTTGTTTCCCACTCGCCCTATCAGAGTTTCTGGGGGCTGTCTGCGGTGTTGTGATTTGCGTTACGTCATACTATCTCCCACTGGCTTCACGGAAAAACCGCTGTCGCGGATGACTGTTGCACTGGCGGCCATCTCGAGCCCTGGATTGTGCACTCCATCCTCCCTTTCATTACCGAAAGATGTAGACAAAAAATAAAGTTGTCACAAGACCGCACTTAGCCACATGCAACGATAGCACGAGAGCTAAACACTAGTAGTTACACAAGGTGACAACGGTACTTCATAATAATTTCAGAAATGCGAAACTGACACTTCGTCGCCTATAGTGTAAGCATAACGAGAACAGTTGCCTGCTTGGGCACAGAATACTAGTGCTACACACTGGAAACAGTTGCCACAACCCCAGCACCACATACAGCAAACAGAAAGAACTACTGTAGGCCTATCATATTCAAAGAAGAGCTTAATTTGGTCGCTCTTTTGCAGCCGGCGTGGCTCGGTGGTCAGTGGTAGAGCATGGTTCTGGTAGCTTACAGAACTATGTAGTATAACATCCGTGAAGCAGCCTCCTGCCATAGGTATGATCTGTGTGCCATACTATACCCTCTCCTCCACCCCCTCGAACTTTGTTTTCTACACTCCACCATTACCTTGTCCCTCTTAGGATCAAATTTTCTCCTCAGTACCGTATTCTCAGACAATCTCAACCCACATTCTTCTCTCAATGTCAATGACCAATTTTAACACACATACAAAAGAAAAGCAAAATTATAGTTCTGTATGTCTTAATCTCTATATATTTTTGGATAGCAGACCGGAAGACGAAAGGTTCTGCACCAGATAATAACAAGCATTCCTTAACTTCGTGTTTTTAAGCTTTCGCCGTGTTCTAAATGTAATTTGTTCCTTTTTGGGTAATTCACCGGCGTCTGAGTTCTAATTGCCGACGTTTCGGAACTCACTGTCGGTTCCATCTTCATAGGCAGGTGGATACTTCATTCACCTGCTTATGAAGATAGAGCCGATAGTGAGTTCCGAAACGTCGGCAATTAGAACTCAGACGCCGGGGAATTACCCAAAAAGGAACAAATTACATTCCTTAACTTCAATCTGCTTTTAATTTCTTCATGAATGTACTTTTGAATTGTTAGGGTTGTGTCACAAATTTTGAAACTGTTCCATCTTTTCATATATCTTGAAGTTGTAATGTTGTCCTGCTTTCAAGTTTCGAACGTGTCTCAGCATTTACTTCTAGAACAATCTCCTCACTAGTGACTGGTAAAACTTGTGTGTTTTTCTTTACAGTATGTATGCTTCTGCCCAATATATTAACATCATCAACATCAACTAAAGCTGATGTGTGTACCATTTAATTTCAAGCCCTCATAGTTTGCCTGCACATTTCTAATGGCATATTCTAAGGCAAAGTTGAAATGCAATGGCGATAAAGCATCTCGTCTTTTCAAACAATTCTTAACCCCTCAGCTCCCACTGTCACTTCTAGGTTACGCATGTTTGAAGTGAGAGAGAGACAGTAGCAACTCTTTGTCATTAACTACAGCAGTAATATGACAAATGAAGATAAGAGGTAAAGCTGACCCTTTCTTAACCAATGAATGACGCTGGAGTTAATTCCAAATATTGCCCAGGGTGGAGGGTTTCTAAATTCATAGGTCCCTTAAAAATGCTTTCACAACTGCATGGTGCACAAAGGCTGGCAGTGAATGGCTAAGCACTCTGCCATGGAGCTGTATAAGGGACCTTGGCCCTACACTAGTTTATCCTACAGAACCAACATGTATACCCAGAATACAGAAGTCTGGGCTGGATGTGATGGCGAACAGAAAATTCACTGTTCCTACCAAGAATCAAATTCAAGTCACCCAGACTATAGTCAGTCACACTATTGTACAACAACTTTATTAAATACTAAGCAGTGTTTTGTCTAATAGAGAGGGGTTCTTTATTAAAGAGAAGTATGATTTATGAACAAAATTTAACTCTGTAAAATATGTTAAGTGAAACAGCTTCCCACAAAACAGGTTTGGTACATGCTCCTGGGAAGTGGCTGTCTTGCAGTAGTTTCTTTACAAATTTATAGACACATTTTAGTTATTTTTCAGTGTGTGTTAATTGTTGCTGTCTCTGAGGCTGCTTAAGTTGAAATACTGCACTAAGAGATCTATATATGTCATATGTTAAATGTATAATAAGAATTTTGCCTCCTTCTGAATGCATTCCAAAATTCTGTGGCTAATGGGCGAGAAAACCTTAAAGGAAACAGATATTATTCTGATCAAAATTCAGGTTTTCAATGGCAAAGAAATGAAATGTCATCCTCTCATTTATCACATTGCACAATTTCAAGTGTAATTACCACATTTAGGAGGAATCTGTTTCCTCTTGTGCATTTGCACCCCCCTCCTGCCATACATACAAACATGTTTTACACAAAACTGTACATTACAAGACATCTTTGTAGCATAGGGTCCTGATATTAGATAGCTGAAATATGACTTCAGGTACAAGAAGTCACAATACAAAGACTAGAGTGGTTGAGGACCTCAACAGAAACACTAGTGTGCAATGTCTTATCTTACAGTAAAGTAATTACCCTTTGTTACATGCACCCCATTAGAAATCAAGCTTACAACTTGTATGTAACAACAATTAACATCCACATAAGTACACAGTAAGGCAAACACAAGACCCAGTGTACTTACCATGATAAGAAAAACAAGAGGTGCACTTTCCATTACCACTAGATTTGTTCATTGAGGGTGTACCCATGAATTTTTTGAGTTAATTACTTTCATCTTATTTCCACACTAAATTCCTACAGCACTCTTTACGTTTCCTAATCATGAAACTGTGACATTTTGAGATATCCTTTTAGGAATGTATTATTCTGTAACAGGTTTTAGAAATTTACTTAATAAATGGCTGCTTATTTGATAATGCCTTCTTTCACAACTCCACCTGTTGTATCACCATCTCTTCACACACAACTACTGCTTCAGCATTCCCATATTATTAGTTGTGAATGAGAAGTCTCCTTCCTGACGTATGTACAGTTTATTGCTAGGTGTATACAATCTGTACACATTTCCTCACAATGAGAGTAAAACAGTATTAATAAGATACAATATGGGTCAAGGCTATTCCATGTCATTTCACTAGAATGCTAGACATGTCAAAATACCTACTTTACCCTCTAGCCAAAATTCTGGGTTTAAAATTTCTTGAACAGCTGCATATCAGAAATTTATTTTACATTTCTGGATTTAAACACTGGTTCTTTAATATAACAGTACTTTTCTTGTAAAAATAAATAACAAGATAAACTTGGGGCCATAAATTCATTATCATTTGTTCTATACATTGACCCCAGTCCATTCACTGGTATTGCTTCCCTAAACTGACAGTTTGTCTTACTGGGGGGACACATTTAATTGCAGTGGACTAAAAATCTTGTTAGAAAAGACTAGATTGAATTTCTGTGAAATGACCTGCCCATTAAAATCTCTGTTTGTAATGCAATTGAACTTGAAAATGTTCCATACAAAAGAGGTGCACAGTATTTTATACAATGCACAATACTAAAACAATGCTAAAAACCACTAACAGACAAATTAATGGACAGATATTTAAATTAATATAAAAGTACTTCCTTAGTGTATGTTTGTGTTCCCTTTGTTCTTTCATGTCATGGACTAATATGTACCATGTAGTCATTGCTATGTTGTTCCCTGTGGAAACAACATCTGAGTTACACATTGCAATTCAATAAGGTACAAACACAGTAAAACAGTATTCCTTTTTCATTTTTAACTATAATTCTTCATGCTTTGTGCTGAGCTCCATCCATTCAGCATCAAGTCGCATTTACGCTGCCAGGAAACTCACTTTTTACTACTTAATAAGTCAGCTATATACATAAATGTGACATTGATGTATACTTCTAGCAACTTACTGGCAAGTGCAAAGGCGACTTTTTGGGAAAACATTGGTGACAGGGCAGAGAGAGCAATTACTTCCCAACAGAACAACAATTCCCTTACAATATATGTTTCCCTGTAGAAACAACAATGCACAAAATGTAGCAAGTAACCTGACTACAAGCAGCTTGACAAAACACTCAAACATTCTCTGCCCACCAATGCATGACAACAGCCACACCCACCCACATACATACATACACACACACACACACACACACGCGCGTGCGCAATGGAAACTTATAACCTTGGCTGGGGTAAAGGGGTTCCATACCAACAAGTACCTACAGAAAACTGAAGGGATAGCCCGTTCAATAATTTGAAGAATAGTTTTGAAACATTTTATACATTAACAGCTATGTTATATCTCCAGGAAAAGATGTTTAAAAGTAATGTGCTCCTGAGATGCTCATTCTTGGTCCAAAATCACTTCAACTTTCTACACTTACAGACTACAGGTAATTGTTACCACAAGAGACCAGCACAAGTGTGACTTGACAGAACATAAACTGGGGTTTGTAGACAACATTATCCTCTGGATAAAATCAATGGAAATAAGATGCACTTCACACCATATTATCCAGTGAGAGGCTGAGATATCTAATCAATATAACTTTAAAGTATAGTCATTTACTTTCAAGCACATAAATATGTCATGTCTGGGACATCTCTTTTCTTCCATGCCGTCATAATTCAGGTTGTACCTTCAAGGTATACCTGCCCAGTGTAAGGGATTTAAAATTATCCAGTATAAAGCATAACACTGCATCTCTAGTTTATCATAAAGTCAGTGCATACTGGATCTATGCATGTGACAGGATTGTACTATGTTGAAGCAAGTTTCACAGAAAATTTCTTGAATGTGTAATGCCTTCCACAGCAACACATCTTGTGTAACATAATCAGTGTTGGACAAAAAGGTGAAAGACATACAGTGCATGAAGAAAAACTTGAAAGATATAAGCACTTGATGGGAAGGAAACTGATAAAATGCTCTTACATCTCTTGGCACTTCCATGTGTTATGTCAAGAAGTAGTGTTCACATTGCAACAAAACTGTTACAGGTACAACTCTATAAAATGACAGTTATACGCAATCTGCTGCCACCAGACTGTGAAGCAAGAATCTGATGATGCAGCTGGTGTCAGGAATCTGTGTTCAACTGCCTTCTTGACACAAAAATTACATATTATTCTCATGAAGTATGGTTTATATTGATGGGGCATGTAAATGCTCAATACACAACAATTTCTCATGTAGTTCAAGAAGCGCCATTTTGAAAGACAGACTGTAGTGCACAATTAGTGATGGGAGGATAATACAGCAATTTTTTTTTAAATAATACATTCCAAAATTTATACCAGATTAGTTTTGCACCTGAATAATTCTCATTCACTACAGGAACTCAAAGAAAATAATCCACAGGAAATTCCAATAATTTGATAACAACTCTGCCCTGCATCTAGGAACATTTTTTCAAAATGTGAGGTCTGCACAAAGCAGAAGGCTACACCCTGAGAATCTACTTTTAACTACGTAGGTTATACCACAGAAGGAACTAGCAGTGAATAATATGCTTCTCCTACTCCATCATGCACAAAGCTTGCTATAACAATGTATCGGTCTCAAGATTCATGATAAACTAGAGATCCTGCATATGGAATAACGCAAAGGTACAGCATCCCACAGAAAAACAATTTGAAAGACAATACAAAACACTCATATGTACAAAAATGAAATGCAAATTCTTTTATGCTTATTTAATTACTTGAGTTATCAAAAATGTAAATGTAGAGTGAAGTATGTCTGTGGACTAGAGACAAACGCTGAATGCATGAATGAATGAATAATAATAATATGATGTAAAAGGATTGGTGGATGTAATACTGAAGCCACAAAAACTGATCACCATAAATGCAAAAACTGCTAAATATGGACACCTTAAACATGTGTTATACTTAAGTTCATGCCAGCAGCCTACAGTTATGGTTCCTGTCATATCCACAAGAATCTTCCTATACTGCAAATTACTAAAATCAGAATAGAGTAACTGTATGACTAATGCAGAATACAGTAATGCCTCAGACACAATCAGAATACACATATGTGCATTAGTGAAAATTGTAAATGGCCCATTTTAACTGCTTTCTTGGTCGCCTACACAGATGGAAAATGTAGTCGAGATTAATACGTGGGTTCACAGCCTACATAATTGATAAAAAACAAGTAATTTGTAATGGTAACAATAACAATGCTTGTAACGATGCTTGAATACAAGCTAAGACCGTTATCTTGCTTTTGTACTGGCCTAAACAGTATGAAATGTATCCATGAAAAGAATACACATGTCACCCGATATGATAACCACTTTCTCATATATTTTACTTACCCTTAATACAACAGTAAAAAGGCATGATAACCTAACATGGAAAACGAGGTAATCAAAATGTGTCCCATGAGAAGAACAATACTAGCAATACCAGTTTCATCCCATCTCGACAAAAATAAGCAAAAAAATGGCAAAGATGACGTAAATCAAGCACATCACTCAAAAACAATAGATGCTCTATGTGGGATATGCCAAGCAGCGTCTATTTGCTGCAAGAGATATGTAAATTTTTATAAACCACTTATAATTTGTATAAAACATGTTTGAATAGTTTGGTGGCTTTACCTGACACCATAAACTGTGTTATTCTGAAAGTCTGGCAATTAATACCAAGTACAGGCACACTCTGAAATATACAACCTGAATGCTAAGGGCAGGGTGAATGTATAGTCACGTGGTTGTCGGTGATAACAAATTTTGATAAGTGAATACTTTCCTATTTGGCATTTGGAAATTGACCTTTGGAGTGCTGGCAATCTTACTTTATCATTGGTGGCACAGGTGAAATGGGAGACATTAACTTAAGAAGTTCACATCAACATAAACTGGTAACTCACAATTCTTTGCTTATTATATTATGCCTGGCTGGCATACACTTAGGACATACAGTACAACTGGAATTAATCAATCCTGTACAGTGGTAGGAAGGGACAGCCACAATAAGGCACCAAAAAATACTGATCTGCCCTTTTCTTGCAGCTAAAATACTTAACTGCCTACCAGACTTAAGACAAATTTTCTGAAATCCTGATTGATGGGATGGGGTACAATTAAGAATTGCTATGAATTGATTTCTGATAACACAGACTGCAAATGGACTCCTGGATCATGCCTAACATAAAGTAATGCACAACATTAGGCACATTCATGTCAACACATCAAAGGGAACATACTGACCAAAATATATGGAGTCAACATACAATGAACAAGGGCTCATGACATATCTCGCATGACAGGGAACTCACGCAGTATTACAGTTATCTGGAATGGTATGAGCATCTGAAATGTTTCCGTATTTAAAATGACAATAGCTTGCCACATTCAGATAATTTCATACGAAATATTCAAATTCAGAAGTAATGATTATGATCTTATTACACACAACCACAGCCAGGCATCCCAAGGAATTTTGCAGCCATGCTGTATATTAATACACTATTTTTTTCTAAAATGAAGCTTTTCTCACATTCTTCCACTGCACCTTCATCCACGCATGAAACATCATATGACAAAACATTTCAATATGAGGCGACAGACTATTAACAGAAGAGTGTGATGTACAGAATTCATAAGCAAATTACTAAAACTCACACAGCATGATTACTAAACATTTCATTTTTACTTGGTTTGACTGTATGTAGACTCCAATAAAATTATTTTAATGGTACTTTAATTTCACTGCCTGGATTTTGTAACTGTGTCCCATATCAATGATTATGAGGGCATTTAACAGAAACAAAAACCTTCAGACAGTAAGAATCCTGTAGCTGACAGAGAGGATGTGATCAGCATAGATCTGATACTGAACAGCAATTCTGTAACAATCGTACATTTGTCGACACCCTTTTTAATTACAATCTGCAAAACTAATCGTAGTCCACCAGCAGAATAAATGACTTCACTATTATACAAATATGTAAATGTATACCACACTACTGTGGAGGAAATCTGACATATATATTTTTTTTTATCTTAGTAATTAACCAACTTGATGCACAAAATTTTTGTTTTACAGTAGTTTCTTTTGTGCCTCTACATGTTTCGAGCACACGTGCTCATTATCAGGAGGTCAAAACTGTATTATACAACCTCTGGTATCATCACACCTATAGGTGTGATGATACCAGAGGCTGCATAGTACAATTTTCACACCTATAGGTGTGATTATACCAGAGGCTGTATAATACAGTTTTGACCTCCTGATGATGAGCGCATGGTGCTCGAAACATGTAGAGGCACAAAATAAACTTATTGTAAAACAAAAATTTTGTGCATCAAGTTGGTTAATTACTAAGATAAATATACTGAGATGCACAGTCAGCAAAACATAAAAAAATATATTTCTTTTGTCTGTCATTACCTCCACAAGCCTGGAAGTACAACAGAATGTGAAATTATTCTAACAACCAAATACAGCACAGATGTTATCCACTTGTCAGTTTGTACAACTTAAAACTTATGTACTTTACTAACAACAGGACAGAGATGGTACGAGTATGGGACTGTGAGGATATGTGTATGGTCTGTTTTTAATAATCACTTCAGAATTCTCCATCAAGAACTGGGCTGAGACATCCATAATTCCTTTGCACAGCAACAGGGCTATTGTATAGCCTGAGCCAGATAAACATAATACGGACATGAGAAAATCGAAGTAATAGGCAATGGGAAGTGAAGTGAAGGTAACTGCTAGTGATCAGAAGAAAATATAATAAACAAACAGCATGCAGATGAGTCAATATTAGTGAAATATAGGAACCCACTGTATACAAGTCTGTGCTTGAGCAGGCAGCTTAATGTTCACAAAAAGGGAGAGACAAAGTCATTACATTTGACATGGTCTGTTGCAAGTCACTCAATTAAATGTATTAATGTGGAATCTAACTTGCTCTGACTCACCGTGGCATAGGAAAGGGCCATTTTTGAGTGGTTAATGGCACAGGGCATTTCTCTCCACAGCAGTTTACCAGCATGGAACCGTGAAGAGGGGAGGGGAAAAATGCTTTCTAGGCATTTACACTGCTAAGTAAAGTTAACTGCACTGTCGTGACGAACTGACCGACTGTGTGGCCGCTATGGCAAGTTTTTGGTTTTGTGTTCTTTGTTGTGGCAGATTTTATTTCGCATACATAATAGCCACTGCAGACATCATACAATGTTCACCTTATTTTTGTGTAAGTTCTGGGGTAACAGCGTGTAACCTTAACTTACGAAACTTTTCAACTCCTACAGGGAACACAGCCATAAAGATTTTGTAACCAATTTATGCCACTTATTAGGAATGCAATTCGATAAAATTTAAGAAAAACTATATAGTGTACTTCTTGAAGTGTTTTCTGTCCTGAATATTATAGGTACTCAAACTGTAATACTCAAATGAAATTTGTGTGCAGTGTATAATAATATGCAATTGACTATCCACTGGACACTTAATCGACTTAAATTTGTCAACATTTCCTTTTAAAGAAAGTTCATACTGCCTTCAAAAATACAAAATTTGAAATTTTAACGACAAGGCCAGATATAGTCTTGTGCTGCCTTCTCCCCCTCCCTTCTTTGATGGCAACCGATCAGTGTTTCACAACTGAGTAAGAGTATCTGACGATTAGTTTTATTATGTAATATTTTGGGTTCTGACAATAGTGTTGCTGAGAATTCAGTCAACTGAGATTTGACAAAATGCTGTTGGGCGAGTAGGTCCCAACGTTTGGAAGGACATGTCAACAACCACTCACACACCAGCATAGTATCACATTCCTGAATACCTGAATCTTTAGTATTATTAACTGTGCACATCTATTATTGTGAAAGAAGCTTAAAGGAGCAAGTCAGGATAAAAATATGAACAAACCCCCACTTTAAAAAGTGATTTAAGAAAGTAACAGCTACACCAATTTTCAAATTTCATGAAAAGTCACAAACTGAAAGGAATGTATTTCGATGCAATATGAATGACATATTAAGAAGCAGCATTGATGCTTTGCAATAAATCACATGGGCAACACACTACATACCACCTCATGAAGAATCCGTGTGTTATAAAACAGTAATATGATGTACCATAGTTGAGTAAAGAGAGACCAACTTGATGTCACTTGCTTTATTATTTCTTTACTTAATGCTCAACATGTTTCGGATGTTAATACATCCGAAACATGTTGAGCATTAAATAAAGAAATAATAAAGCAAGTGACATCAAGTTGGACTCTCTTTACTCAACTATCAAGATGATGCACGGTCCAATAAACATAAGATGATGTACCATGTTTGAAAGTTGTTCATTCTGTGTATTTTAATCTAATTTATTGTCTTTATTAAAGTGACCATATGCACAAGTTACTGCATGATTATATATATTGTATGTGCATTTGGTTTGTTTAATAAAAGAAAAAAAATCATGTACTACAATGAATTTATGAATCCAAGTGACCACAGTAATGTGGACTACTGTAATACCTGTTGGCACACAGGAATGTTGCAGAGATGGGACAGAAACTCACAACCATAGTGGCTCTTAGGAACACATAATTGAACATTTCAACATTTACAATGTTTGTCTTTGTTAAGACACCACGGAAGTTCACCCTTCAGTACAGTTTTCAGACCCTTCATATGGTCAGCCTTTTGGCCCAGACTCTGCACAAATTAATCTCTTTTCACTCAGATGAAAATTTCCAATTTAACATACTTGTGAAAATAAAACTTCATTTTTGCAGAGTCACCTGACTGTGTCCAACTGAATTCTGAAATTCAGGCCACAGTCATTTGGGTTTTAAAACCATGCAGTCTTGTAGATGGTTATCAGTGTCTTGAAGGAACCTGCTGCCTCCACTTTCATGTGTCAGGACCAAGATGATCACCAAGTTAGTTTTCACAGCTCAGATTCTGAACTGCCTTACAATGAATATTTCATGCTCTTGGAAAAAGCCAGAAAGCAGTTAAAACACACACCCATTTTTCTGCATTTACAGACAGAATACTGCACATTATTTTCAATCACAATAAACTGTCTCATGAATGGAAAAAACAGTAATCCCTAAGCAGTTTATTTATCAGATAAATCTACTTGCAATGAGAATGAAATAATATATATTTGCTGTCACAGGAAATTACGTTCCTAATATTATAAAAGCTAATGTAACAAATACTGTGCTTTTGTATGTCCTGACATGTCACACCAATATGTACTGATTTCTGTTCACTCTTGCTGCTTCTTTCCATTACATCAGCTTGCTCTTATTATTGGCTTGGTCCATTGATCATTAACAGCATTGCAAAGGTAACTAATGAAGATTTAGCATGAAATGTGTGTTAGAGACAAGGAGTTATTAGAAAAAGGTAAGTTTATTACGATTCTCTACTCAGGAATCTTGTGTAAAGGGCTAAGTTTTTGGAACATGACCATACTATAAAATGAAACTGGAGACATTCAACAGTTGTATTATGTACTTGAAATGGATTCTTTCTAATCTTTCATTCACCACACTTTGTACAACATTTCAACATACTGGCTAACTGCCAATTACTTTGGTAACCATTTCTTTCAACTAGAATCAATAATAAGACATAGAGTTTGGATCGTCTGCTTCATTATCTGTCTTTTTCAAATTGTAGGCCCACAAATGTCCTGCAATTTTAACACTGCGAACCGACTCATATTTTTTAAACACGTCATCAGTTTTATAATAACAACAGAGCACCAGTTTTGTCAAGTAAAGGGCGGGAGAAAAGAGCTACTGGAAACAGGGCAAGGTTTAGTGTAGAGGAAGCAATACAGATAAACGGCTTACATAATACATAGTAGGTGAGTGGATTACTAACTTCATACTCTGCAAGTTCTTCTCTCAATGATGGCACTGACTGACACATTCAGCAGTAATGTTACTTAATAATATTCTTAAAGCTCTTCTCTTGTGGATGAAACAATAACACAAGTCCCTTTCATAAATTATTAAAATAAGAAAGAGGAAAAAGTAAGAAAAACATCACCACATTTGGATCAGGTTGGAGGTAGTGTCAGGTTATTTACCAGGTCTTTGTTTGACAGTTACACTAACATTTACCACAGTTCATTCAGGTATCAGTCCAAATGCCTGGAAACGATACAGACTAGGCATGGGAGATTCAGCACTGGCCAAAATTAATGTGTTTAAAAACAAATTAGAATAATAAAATAGAACAAACACTGTTACGTAATTAAACAAGATGTTTTCACTTTGTATGGTAACACAGTTAAGTGTCAGTGGCTGAAAAGAAATGCAAGTACTGACTGCTGACTGACTGACTGACTGATGCTGGTGTTTCAACTGTCCAGCCTGAACTGAGAAAGGAATGCTGAGTGATGGCTACTATAGGATGGGGAGAGGGCCCAGGTCCTCTCAGCCTGCACGCTTGTCCATGACATCTTTCTGAAATAGTCTTAGTTGTGAGGATGCCTTGCGGTGTAATATCAAGACTTGGGTAAGTCTGATTCCACCCGACGTTCTGTTGCAACAGCTAGCATTTTGTTAAACTCCATTTCTAACATTTGTCGTACCTGTAAAAAGCAAATAGAAAATATCAAAATGTTACAGAAATTAGCCCATCAAGCATGGAACAGTTGAGGTGGTCTTATACTGTCCTGCTAAGAAGATAACATATACGACTTGCAGTAAGAATGACAAAATGAAAGTGATGTTGGAGTGAGTAATCACAGCATGTGTTAAAACACAACTACTGAAATTATCTGGACAGAAAGCCAAAAACCATGAGAAATCTGTCAGGGCAGCCATCCTTGGCTTGGGACTCCCCTTTATGCAAGTCATCTTACTGCTGTGGCAACTCTCTGAATCTAACATGCACATTACTGGACACTTCTGGAACTTGACTGAAATAACATCAACATGAACACAAATTTTAAGTTGAAAGTATTCAAAAACTTCATTCAAGTTCACTATACTATGAAGATGAAAGAAAAGTGCCTGCTATTATAACCTACATGCATGTGTGACAGAACTCAATCCCTTCCACATGAATTTTCAAGAAAGGTGCCATACCTGTGTATTCTGTGTAGGTATTTGCAGTGCCAGTGCCATACTGTTGTAATCAAAACTTTCATCCAGCGCTATAAGAGCTCCATGGACACCAGACTCCAGAAGACTGTTTGCATATTCCTACAAGTGCAAAGTATTCAGTTTTGTAAATAAAGCCAACTTGGTGCACAATTTATTCTTAGTATATTTATCAATCTCTACATTTTTTGGGTGACTATGTGCCCATCATCAGAAGAAACAACTGTTTTTATGCGACACTTGGTACTTGTTATTCTGAAACAAGTGGATAGTTTAAAATTACAGGGGTGTATGTCATAAAATGAAGAGTGTTACTTAGAGGCACCAAATGATTAAGTGGTGCTAGTAATGCTCTCATCTTACAAGGACACATGTCCGACTGTGGAAAATTAAAACCTGTGGCATTGAGGTGGTCTCCCAACCACATTTCATGAAAATAAGTCAACTGGTTCAAAGGTTCAAAGGAGTGGATACTCAAGAGAGCATGGTTGTGTCAGAGCCTTTCAAAAGAAGAAAGAGGTTAAAAATAAATAAATATATAAATAAATATATAAAACAAGCTCTGATCAGAAGTTCCCACACATGTTAGCTCCGTAGAATATCATAACTTCACGGTTATCATATGTTTGAAACTACATTTCATATTCAATACCTTTAAACCTATATGTGTGATCCATCGTATGACACGCTCATTGGACCACACTAATACATCTACGAGGTCATTTTCTGAAGCTTTCCGCCTTTCTTCTAGCTGCTTACGATCATAATTGAGTCTTTTTAGACACAAAATGCCATAGTGTAGGCTTGTCCTGGAAAGAGAAACACAGTGCAGGTCAGTTACCAATGTAATTTTAATTAGTATCTATGTTCTTGTTTCACATCAGGGTGCTGCCAAATGTGTGGGCCAAGTTCATCACAACAGCAGCTGGTGAATGCGTGAAATTATTTGTTTCCTGATAGGACAAACTACAGGCATGTGCGTGCTTACAAATATGTGTGTACATCACTTGTCATTTAGTGTTAGAAGACACAGCACATGTATGTTTGGAGTAGCTCAGCTGGCGTAGTGAAGAGGCTATGAGCTAGGCATCCTAGGAATTGTGGTTTAATTCTAGGCAGGAGTAGCAGATTTATCTATTCCTCAAAGCAACCACATCAGTTATACACTCCACCCAACTGCCTATTCAATGGACAGTGAGAGACCTTGTAACCACAGGTAAAAGCAGGCATGGCACAAAGCCGACCACTCGCACCCATGTAGTGCTGAGGAGCAACTACACCTCCATTCCTCCATACACCTTCATGACATACAAATGGACATTAACTTTACTTCCGAAACTTACTGAGCTTGTTGTTGGTTTTAAATTTAGAATTCATTTTCAGGTGTGTTATCTAACAATGCTGCCAGCTGTTAAGATTACACAGCCCTGGTGATACAAGAATGAGTAAGGAGCATTTGTGGAATGATGCAGATAAGGACACACTAATATACTCATAGTAAAACCTGTCCCAATGTCAGTCTGTCCATCACATGTATCATATGAACTGGCCTGGAATCGAACCTGAGCCTTTGTGGCACCAGGCTTGAAACCAATTACATGTATGGCTGTCATCCTGTTGTGTTTTCAATATAAAAAAATTAGGACTTAAATGCTTACTTGTTGCAACTAACTGCCTGAACTACTAAATATAGATTGTACAAACATTAAAAACAAAACACATTAAAAACATTTTCATTATAATTGATGACAAAACTGCATGATACAAATAAGTTACCAAGGCAACACCGGCCTCACATTTATGATTTGTATTCTGGTGATTAAGTTTATTTCTTTAGAACACCTACTGAGCCAGAACTTTGCATAAAACTTTCCATAATGGTATACAGAACATGTTCACTGACTGAAACAAGTCACAGACAATGTGGAATAAGAACCAACTAGATGTCACTTAGTATTATATTTATTTCTCCTTTATAAGTTGCTCAACATGTTTCAGGCCACCTTGTGCCCATCTTCAGGAGCTGACGACTTAGTGGTATATTTTTTCACGCGTG
>Ga0123357_10005381_pt1 | contig 15316 bp, 9 predicted proteins | sample TergutEmb28metaG_FD_89873 | JGI IMG/M metagenome (GOLD analysis project Ga0123357, IMG submission 89873) | Embiratermes neotenicus P4 segment gut microbial communities from Petit-Saut dam, French Guiana - Emb289 P4 | ecosystem: Host-associated > Arthropoda: Insects > Digestive system > Gut ... | reverse complement strand
TTGCTACTATTTTTCTTCCGGTGGTGTGGCGGCATGCGTTTGTATGCTCATGTTATGCCCGTGTGCTCTATTGATGCTCCTGCAGTGAGTGGTGTTGTTCTTGAGCTATGGCCTAGCGTTTGGGATCGCGATGCCTGCATACAGTCGTACAGAGGGTTATGGTTTACAATTACAATTAAGGTATATCAGATTTACTTAATCTCAAAAGCGCAGCAAGTGAGTGAAGAAGCATATCATTTTATAAATATTTTTCCATAATGTACTATACATGTCATAAATCATCGAAGCCCGTTATCTTAAAGCTTCCTATTCCTTACATTTTGTTCGTATGTTAAAGATATAATAACTATAAGAAGCCCATTATGTTTTTCTTCCTACAAAGTGTGTGCAGATTTCACGTAATTGTTTTATGATGTAAGGTTTATTTTGAAGTGATGTGATGAAGATATTTTAATGGCAGTTATTAGCGCAGTGCTTCCCAACCAGTGTTGCGTGTTCCGTGAAAAAGTTTGGAGTGTATAATTAAAACATTTGGCATATCTAAAATAATTAATTCCACATAGCCCGCAAAATATCTTGGGAATTTTTTCCTGCAATTGGCCGTCTTGAAGTATTTACCGTGAACTACCAACAGCCTCTTTGTTTTATTTAATTTTCCATAGGCAGGAGTTCTTCGGGATATAAAAATTATTTTATGGCTTCCTCCACGGGAAAAGTTTGCGAAACGCTGATTTAGATAGTGAAAAGAATTTGAAAAGAGATGTTCGTAAACTGTCTCAAGGTAACTGCCCTTGTATTCGGATGGACAGACGAGAAATTCAAGATGGTCTCAATTCGGATAGACCGGCTGTTCAGATTTGAACCGTTGACCTATTGAATACAAGTCTACAGGTCGGATATTGAATTGGACTGTTTCCATCCCGCTGTGTACATATGACAAATTTTATCGAATTAAACCGTCTTTACACAACACAATTGACAGTTGTTATTCTACAACTGGTTACATCAGCAATATGTTTCGGCCTTATTTGGCTATCATCAGGCTTACAAAGTTTAGTAATAATTAAGGTACATAATGTTGCTGTACCGACGGGATCCCATGGTTTACATTGTCTTTATGTCTTATATTAAAATTAATTACAGTTAAAATTTGACACAATTGCGTAAAATTTTAACATAATACATAGAGACAATGTAAACCATGGTATCCTGTCGGTACAGCAACATTATATACCTTAATTTATACTAACCTTTGTAAGCCTGATGATGGCCACACAAAGCCGAAGTATGTTGCTGATGCAACCAGTTGTAGAATAACAACTGTCAATTGTGTTGTGTAAAGACGGTTTAATTCAATAAAATTTGCTACAACTTGGATAACACACAAACCTCACCCTTATTTTGACGACTTTTAACGCATCTTTCCTTTTTATTTTGTCTCTACTGTTGTGGTGTAAGTGTCGTACTAGCATATCTGCAAGTTTAACTTAAGCTAACAAAACCTACATCGATGTTTCATCTTTAGCATGTTTTACTCATGAACTAAACAATGAACACGACAAAGAGAAATGTTTAAACATTGCCAGCAGTTTCGGGATAAAATTTGATACGATGCAACCGTTGTTATAAAGGTCGCTGTTTGTATAAAGCTGACTGACCTTCAGTTTAGACAGTAATGCTGAATATGACGAAGGATGGTTGCTACAAGTCTTCACGTTGAAACTGAGCAGAATTTCAACTTCACCGTACCGCTGTAATTGTAGTTCTTGCTACTTTGGAATGTTTTATTTCGAGAGGACGTCAGGCGTTACGATGCATTATATAAAGAGGTTCAGACGCACATCGTGTCCGGAAGTATCGCTTTGTTCGTCTGATGAGATGCTTTATTCATTATGGCAGTGAGTCTATTTAGTAATTAATACGCCACATAGACCTAATAAAAGAGACGTTCTCTTATTGTGTGCATTTTACAAAGAGTACATTTCATTGATGTTTTACAAAAACAAACTGTTGCTCTTCATGCCATAATAGAAGTAAAAGCCGAGGAGAGGAAGAAGCCTAATTTCATGGCTCGTCGCCAGAATGCAGGACAATATCACGATTTAAAGGCAGTTAATACATTTTCGGAAGTGTAGAAAATTTAAAAAATGTTGGCATCACTGTGACTAACCGACACTGCGTGCATGAAGAACGTCAGAGAAGATCGAAAACGATGACTGATTTCTAATATTTAGTTCAGAATCTTTGGCATTTCATTCCACTGTCTAAAAACTTATGTACGATGTATTGTACCCCGTCAATACACAACTACATATCAGTTAAGTGATATTATATATACATTCATGTCACATTATGGCAACATGTTTCGACCGCAAACGGTCATCTTCAGGCCAATTGGCCTGAAGATGACCGTTTGTGAGTGTATATATAATATCATTGTACTGATACATAGTTGTGTATTGACGGAATATAATTCATTATACAAATTTGTTACTGCACAACGGGATGGCCTCTGTCAAAATTCTGAAAACGTTGATGTAAAAATATTTTAATTAAAGGCCCGGAGTAAAACTATAATTGTACCTCATATTTCATATTGGTGTGAAACTTAGCATGTCGCCATGACAGAGGAAAATAAATCGACGGGATGTAAGGGAAAGTTGTACAGTAGAATGTATGGATGTTAGGGAGAGAAAATTAAAAACTGTATAACTGGAGATCCATTTTTTTGTATTTCTCGCCAAATATAATGATGGCCAAGGCCATGCTGATGAGGTGTACGGGCCATATTGAACTGATAGGCGAGAAATGCACACGCAACTTTAGTCAGAAACTCCGAATAGAAGAGGCCACTTTGAAGGCTTAACATTACATGGGGGTGTATTATTGAAGGGGACCTGAGAAATTGAGTGCGACTATGCAGAATTGAGTCGTGTGACCAAGAACACGAACGATAGTGGCGGTTTCATGTGAGTAAGATATAAAAGCTTTGGGTTATATAAAAGGCGCGAGACTTCTCGCCTTGCTGACCTACTGTTCGTTCTTCAAGGATGAATTTCTTCTGCTTCGTTAGTTAGTAAAGTAAAGAACAGTCCCCTTACAGGCCTGGAGACGCCCAGAGGTTTCGAGGAAGTTAAGGTTCCCAGATTTCGTGACAACGGCACATGATGGTGGTAGGATGTCAACCTTACGCACCGGCCCCTTTACCCCCAGGAAATACTCCTGTTATTGATTTCTGTTAGAGGCTGAGCCGATTCCAGGACCATGGTGCGATCGGAAGGATTTTATTCAATGAAAAATCCACGGACACCAGCTGGGATCGAACCAGCGACCTTCCGATATGTAGCACAGCACCTTAACCACTGTGCTACCGCGGTCCCCAGTTAGTAAAGTACATGAACAAAATGTTTGAACTTCCACCTAACGTCGGCCTGTAGGAGCTGTAGGATTCTATATTAACCACAGTTATCACTAGCAAATCTATTATACGATGCGTGATACGATGTTGACATTTGTGGGAAACATATTGTCCAGAAATTACCTCAGAAGTGGACTGATGGGTATCTGAAAAGCGAACATAAGTGCAGTTAATTATTAAAGCAGTAATTTGGTCCCAGTCCGTCATCTTTGCTGACACGGCACGAGGAGCAGCTTTTTGTTACCAGAGGGTAGGACTTAACGACTTGAATATGGAGCACGAAAGAGAATAAAATGTATATATTACTTAGAAAAATAAAAAGAATGTTTTGTGAAACCGTGATTTATGATAAAGATGTACATACAGGATGTTCCATGAGGATGTGCCAGTGTATAGGAGGGATATTAAGTTATTCATTTCTGAATATTATTTTTCTTGGAATATCTTGCAATCCCTGAAGTTATGAGAGTAGTCTGACCATTGTGGGTTGTAACTACAAAGTAACATACACTTACAACAGAAAAAAGTATATTGTGATTTACAGGTTGATTAGAAGGTCTTGCAGAGGATCGGACCGGACGGGAATATTGTGTTCCAGTCGCGGTGCAGCACAGTAAGTTCCAAACCAAGTTGTACTGGACAAAAACTAGAGATTACCTGTGAATGATATTCTATTATTTCGAAGATCGGGACATGTGGTTAAGATGCAGAACACAAGAAATTCAAATGTAATTTTGGCCGAGAAACCTCTTGCAAAATGTCCAAATGGCAGACCAAGAAATTATATTAAGTTGGTACAGGATCTTTTCTTGTGTTGACACTGCGTTGTTGAAAACTGGGAATGTCTTTCCATACTGTTAGGCTACACGCTTTCTTACAAGTCAGCAGTTCAGTAACCGTGCACTTAACGCAAAAATTACAAAGCAGGAGATAAAATTACACATGAACGACAAGAGTTTTTCCACAAACATATGCGACATGCGATCCTTCTTTTCCCTTCTGTTTGACTGATATATTTAGTGAAGGTATTTTTACATCAAACTGCTGTTGTAGAAATTTTGGTGAAGTATATTGTGATTTCAGTTACGCATTTGAAACTGATTGATTGTTTTTTTTAAATAACAGTTTTGGAAATTTATAAGATCTTGTGTACTGGGCTATTGAATTATCCGAATGTTTAATTATCATGAAGGTATTAAGCATTTACCTTTCAAAGGTGGTGTTTGTTTTCAATATCCAGCGAAGAGGAAGTAGCAATTCCTTCAGGACTGATGGAACTTTCGGAACGTTCTCGTGGTCTGGATTTGGATTGGCTCTTGGAGATACGCTGTTGAAGACGGGAGTCATCGTGGGGGGCGTTATCTTCTGCATTCTTTCAGCAACTTTCGCCATGAGCAGTCGCGTTTCACTTGAATTCGAAGAGATATTTGCTTTAAGTCTGACATGACAAAAGTCATATAACTGAGAACGGAGAACTCAAAATGTAATCGAGGAAAATCTTGTACCTTAATTGTCCAACTTTATGAGGTAGGGAAGTCCTGTCTTGTATTCTTCATAGACCGTTAATCATATTGATACGCTTGTTATGCTATGGGGTTATAGGCTGCATTTCGGAACTTGTGTGCAGAAACGTACCCAAAACTTGTTAAGTTATGTTTGAAATATTTTTCAGTTAAGCCCGAGGAAATAAAACAGTAATGAAGTTTGTCGGACCGAGCTGTCTTGATTTCGGGGCAAAAAAAATTTAACTGTTTTCCCCGAACTGTTACCGTAATTAATTAAATTAAATTTATTCTAACTTTTGTCAGATATAACAATATTACTATTGTATATAAAGTTTCTTCGCGTATTACCAACGACTGGTAACAGGAGTAAACTGTGGGCCGGTGCAGCGTAGTCGGTATAGCGATTCGCTACAGGTTGGACGCTCCGGGGATCGAATCCCGGTAGAGGCGAGATTCTCCGCACCTGTCCACACTGGCCCTAGTACCCACTCAGACCGCTTCTCTTTCCCAAGGGTAAAGCGTCCGAAGTGTGGTGTTTGACCACCCACTCTAACTTAGCGTCGAAGTTAAAAGGAGAGTAGAGCTGTACTTTCACTTTCCTTCTGGGCCTTCATGGACTGTTGTAAGGTGAGCTATACCTTACCTTAAAAGGAAGAAATTAATTTAGGGATCTCGTCAAATACAGTTTGTAATTGTAACACTTACCTGGTTGCCAGCGCTTAGCACAGTCCTCATGCAGTCCCACCCGCAATATAACTACTGTGCTTCTTATAGCTCTATGTAGACTCTTTAGATAATAACACTAGGAGTTGTAACTGTAGTCAGTCAATATCACTTGCAGTACATTGCAATAAGTCTCACCTTATGTTTTATTGTAAGAATATATCATATTTCGAAGGTCAGAACTTATTGCTTCTGTCACTAATCTCTATTGATTATGTGGTTGACAGTTACGGCACACACAATTTCCACTTGTTTGATAAGACTTGGAGAGTCGTGCAGGCATTTCACATAATTGACGCAGACAAGAATGATGGAAAACGAGGTGTAATATATGTGATTATAATCGTAATGGAGTAGAGTCGCAAATAAATTAGAGGTGTACATGTTACTTTATTTACTTAGTTACTTAAAAACTCCACGGAGTAGAGTCCTTCTTAAGAAGCTAATCGGTTTTCAGCTAGTCAAGAAATTCCCCGCATTTTATGGTGTGCCCGAAGGTTCAATAACTCATTCACAAGGCCCGCCACCTGACTATTCTGAGACATGTCTCTTTATTAATTTGCAATTCTCATAAGCGGTATATAATAATAATAATAATAATAACTTAGGTTGAAATATTCGAAGAAAATTTAGTATCAACGTGTCACTTGAACACTCCTTGCCATTAATTTGTGTACTTACTGCTCATATAGTGACCATTTCAATGTTGCCTTGTAACGACAGCCAAAAACCGTATCACTCACTGTCTATTGTGCGTAAAATTACTCTTCTCTTTCTGCGCGTTCTGCCCATTAACTTTCCTATTTCAGCTTGTCTGCCATTCCAGCTCTCTGCATATAACGGATTTTTAAGGAATATAGTACTGGAAAGTTACAATAAAATGTGTGGACGAATTTCAAAGTTGTTAGAAATCGGACCCAAATAAGTGATTTGCCTACATCGTGAAGACCTACATGAATTTTGCACGCTGGTCGTATCTCAAGAGAGCTGGCGAAGTATTTACCGTTGCGAAGAAACTTACGTACAAAATACAGTAATATACGTGGTACATATTTCTGCCGAAAACAGTACTGCAAAAAATATTACGTTTCTCAAAGCAATTAAAAAAGTAAATCCTACAGAATTCGTGGGGTTTAGGTACACTATATTAATTGTTGTCTGATGTATTATTCATTCTGCATTGTTACAAATGTGTTTAAATTACAGTGATTCGGAAACTAACTCACTTCCTTCTCATCCACCAACAAGCCATCATATTTGTATAAATGGGTTACTAAAAACGTTCTTCAAAATCAGGATTTTATTATTCTTACGAGTACCAAAAGTGACAATGTTTAGATCTCAATATTGATATTACTTGTTTCTTTGTATATTACGCTTTTTATAAAATCTTGTACGGCCTGGCGATGGCTTGATTAAATGCTGAAACTTGTAGCTATTTTAAGGTTTTCCGTATCAAATACATCTTGTGTCTGACGGACATTTATTGGCTTTATATTTATTTAATTTATCATTTGCTGTGATGAAGTTATGAATTTCACTCCACAGGGCTCTTTGGCAAAACCAGTATCTACCTTTCATCCGAAGTTTTTGGCTTTGGATGAAGAGTGATTTCGGCTTTGCATAAAAATAAACATTCCAATACACACATTACACACAATTGTCGTCTGTCAAATGATGACTATCTAACCGAACATTTACAAAAAAGCTTCTGTTTATTTTACTTTCCAATTATCCACTCCCTAGTATCCTGTCCTATCGAAAATATCCCTAATTATATCGGGTTACAAACCACTCGGAAGCTGACAAATCATTTTACACACAGGGCAGACTTGCATTGTGAAAGACATTATTGACTTTACAATTCCGAACATTTTTGTTTGCCGTATCTCACTGATGGGTTCCGACGTGGTAAACTAAGCGATTGGTATTGTAACAATCTTGTATCCTAAAGGTAGCGTATTCAGATATGTACAAATGAACGTAGTCTTTGGTTTAGACTTTATATTAGCCCTCAATAAACCTTCAGGCCTAATGTTGTGATGATGTCTTGAAAAAAAGCCACTGTTTCTTTCTCCTCCTTCTTCACAATTTGCTATTCATAACTATTTTTCTCGTTTCATTAGAAATCATATGTTATCTATGAGTTATTATTGCAGAAGACAAATTTCACCTTGTAATATACATAGCTATAAATTTAACCCTTATTTGACCTCGGCCCTAGATGGGGGTGGGTGGTCAGTGTCAGGCTGCTGTCACTTTAGTTTCGGGAGAGAGACCCGTTATTTGATTTGAAGAAGGATGGGTTGGCCTCGGGAGCCGATCTGGAAGGGTAAGGAGAAAGGTTATATTGTACCAGTGTTTAAAAACTTACGAGTCTTTCATCATGTGTTTGTTAATCATTAAACACTGTTCAGATATTTACTCGTCCTTCCAGTGTTATTGTTAACAACGAACATATTAACGAGCTGTTTGTTCAAGGAGAGCTGATGTGTCTTGTTCAAGAACTATTGCTGGGGTTCGTAAGAATGAGACTGTGGAATAAAGTGTTATAGCATTCAGACTTTTCATCATAAATTTTACGCCTCTTGTCCCGTTTAATGATGCTGCTATAAAGTAAAATCGCGATAGGAATAAGACAAGATAATTAAAAAAAACTTGGAAAATACATATATAAAATGTGGCACACAAATAAAGCAAAAAGGAATAGAGAACAATAAAGTAAAATTTTAATATTTTGCTGACCGTGCATCTCAGTCTATTTATCTCAGTAATTAACCAACTTGATGCATAACATTTTTGTTTTACAATAAGTTTATTTCATGCCTCTACATGTTTCGAGCACATGTGCTCTTCATCACACCTATAGGTGTGATGATACCAAAGACTGTGTAATGCAATTTTGTCCTCCTGATGATTAGCACATGTGCTCGAAACATGTAGAGGCATGGAATAAACTTATTGTAAAACAAAAATTTGTACATGAAGTTGGTTAATTACTGAGATAAAAAAGTAAAAAGTGTTTACGTTTTATAATATGATTACACATAAAATGCGATACAATACAGTACAATTTATTATAATGTTTGACAGCAACAAGAATTGCCATTTGTAACGAAACATAAGCAGTAAAATACAGGAGGCAAATAGAATGAAGAAAAAAAGGCAATGCAAAACGCATAGTATTAAACCGATGTATTAAAGATAAGAGATCTATAAGGCAATTAATTATTAGCTATAATTACGTCCTTCAATAAAATATAAATTTTGTTAATAATAATAATAATAATAATAATAATCATTTTATTCAATGCTGTACTACGTCTGCAGGTCTTAAGTTTATGAAAGGATGATTAATACGAACATATTTATGTCAAGATATAAGAGATTAATATTTTAGATACTGGCATTAGCCCTTTAAAATAACAGTAATAAGTCGTCAACACAATTCAGTCATAGGAAGTAGACTGTCCCATATGCTTCCGTGGAATTTGAAAATACCAAACAAATGTTTAGATCACATTGTAATACCACTAATGGATTTCCCAAAGTGGGCTCTGCAATAAAATCAGTAGGTCACGAAGAAAACTTGACAGATCCAAGCACAACCTGGGTTCTTAGGAATGGGCAATTAGACCTGAGCCTGACTTTGAATATTCTATTATGAAAAAAAAGACAATTGCATCCTTTCTTTTTTATGTATTTTCGTATATAACCGTATAAAGTAATACAAAATATAAACCCCGCCGTGTTTCAACACGACTGTGTCCTCTTTAGGAATGGATTCAAATTAACGGCATACTTTATAAGCAGTGACATCTACACAGTGCTGAAGCGACAACGCAACAAGTTGCAATGTTACTGTTTGTTCAACAGATGGCAGAACTCTTCGGAATTCAATAAAAAGGAGTTCCACAACAAAAGTTCTTTTCCCTTTATGTTATTTGGCTTCTATTATGCGCGAGAGTTCCCTACCTTTCATAACAGTCATTTATTGACAGTGCATTTGACTTTTCATTTTTCGATTCTGTAAACATTTTCACACATCCTGTCTACATAATGTGCTGCCATATTACGTTTAGAGCTTTCCTGGTCACTGCGGCTCTGTTTTTAACTAACATTCATCTTCCTCCTGAATTTTGTTTGCCTTTCATTTTGGCCTACTTCTCATCCTTAAAGTAACAAATTAAGCGTATGAGATTAGCTTGCTGCTTACGTCGTACCTCTGTGACTGCATGTCCGCCAACTTCAGCTTCCGAACCATCTGGCCGAAATCAGTACGATGTAGAATTTGCGCAGCATAGTTTCTGTCTACAGCTATATGGTAGTATTTGACGTGATATGAGAAATTCTTGTTCGAAAGAGTAAGAGTCTATTTTAAATGTAAAATACAACGAAGACTTACGACGTGAAGTGCCATTGTTTTAAAGAAATTTCTGGTTTTTTTCAGTATGAAATTTCATTGTTTGATAGCCATTAAAAAAGGCCAATTGTTGTAAGTCCATATGTTGTTACTGCTAATTAAAAATGAGGAATGTTCAATCGGGGTTGCTCTAGGCAAGTTTGTTATTACCCTGGGGACTTTATTTTCAAAAACTAGCAATTTATTTTCATGATTCTCTGCAGCATGGCCCCGGGAGGAAGAGGAATGTATGTCAGAGATGTTATTTATAAATGTGTTTACAAATACACGTACTTAAGCCAAATTAATAAGAGATGAGAATTAACCACATTATAAAAACAAAATTTTACTCACCTGAACAAGCGGATTCTTTCTTGTTTCTCGGAAATATTGTCACAAGAAAGTGGTGGCGGCGAGGAAGATGTGAGGAGAAACGTAGGCAAGCGAATGGGACTTTACTAGATTTGTTTCCTGTCTGGAAAAATGAGAACATATCGAGAAGAACGAAACTCCGACTCTTCAATAGGAACGTGAAATCATTCTCATCGTATGGCTGCGAAACATGGAAGGTCACAGAACCAGTTGTCAGAGAACCACAGGTTTCCATTAACAGATGCCTAGGGCGGATTGTAAACATGAGTTGGCCGTAAGTGATATCAAATGAAGACCTACGGGAGATGAACAATCAACAACCAATTAGACAATAGATTACAGAGAGTGATTGCAGTGATGGATAGGCCACACGCTAAGGAAACCAAAGGGAGCTATAGAGAGTCGGCACTGGACTGAAGTCCACAAGGAGCGAGAAGATGACGCCCCAGGAAAACCTGGAAAAGGACTGCAAAAGAGGAAGCCAATGAGGGTTGAAAAATCTGGAGTCAAACAAAGAGGCTGGCTAACAAAAGAAGAGGATGGCAACTTTTCACTCTTGTCCTCAGGTCTACTACAAAGAGCGACAGGAACTGATGATGACGTCAAATGAATAATATTTATTGAAGATTTATTTAATACAGAGTAAATCTGCCTCAGTTTGCTCTTATACTTTCGCAGTAGACAGGATATATGAAATTTTAGTTTGAGATTTTCATTTAATATCGTGTTAAAGTAGTTTGTTTCGCTAGTTGGTTCTATTGTAGGACCAAATGTTTTAATTGGATGACTATAGGGACAGTAGTCACGTAAACGTATGCAAAATTTGTCAGTGTTAACATTCATTCTAAGTTTCTGAAACCGGGACTCCAAGAGACCTATTGTATTTAATTTGACGAATGAAATATTCAGGCCGCCTGACCGAATAACCACAAAAATCGCAGAAGCAAACACTCGAACATTAAAACTTGTCTTGAAGGCATGCATTACTGACGGACAGTTGTATTTTGACATGGCCCCTGCCAGAAATACTCTTAATACCAAAATATTTGTGATAGAAACAGCACGTCGAGGACCAATTTTAAAGGAAATGATTATTTTAAAGCAGGTTTTTTTTTATTCGGAAAACTCTCATGACCGAGAATGTCTCATAAATAAAACCAAGTCCTTTCTGTCTGTGTTTGTGAACGTGCGACTTTTGTGCTTTTTATTGAAACACAAATAAAAATATTTTTAATTTTTTTGTTAATCCGTTGTCTTTAATCATCATCATCATCATCATCATCATCATCATCATCATGTTCCTGAAGGGTTAGGCGTGTTTCCTGTTCCTTAATCCTCAAGATGAAGTTGGTCCCTCCATCTCCTCCTCGGTCGTCCTATGTTCTTTCGTCTTTTTGGTTGATATTTTAGTGCTTGTTTTGGTATTCTATCTTTGTCCATCCTCTGTACGTGTTGTAGCCACTATTCCTGGTACTGTTTTATTTCCTTTACTCTGTTCTGTGTTCCAGTTTTTCTTTTCCCTAATACATTGATTCTTTTCTTTATCTAGTTTTGTTATTCAAAGTAAGTGTCTCAAAAATTTCATCTGTCCTGCTTCTAAAAGTTGTTCCTCTCTTTTCTTCAGTACCCCAGCTTCACTTCCAAATTTCAATGTTGCTTTAGCTGTAATGTTGTGAGTTCTTAATTTTGTTTCTTTATTCATTTGTTTTCCAAAATGTCTTCGTATAGCTCCGTTTATAGTGTTGTATGTTTGCAATTTTTCTTATAAAATACATTTTTATTCTGATATACGGCACTCCAAGTATTTAAAATCTGTTACCTATTCAATAATATTTTCGTTTATCACAATTTTTACCCTCTGTATGTGGTTTCCCCACATTGCCATTGATTTTGTTTTTGTACTTGATATAGTCATTTTGTATTTTCTTGCTATAAGGTTTAAATCTTAACATTCTAGCAAAATTTTGGGACCTGTGCAGAAGTCCACGGTTTCGGAAATCATTCTCGTCATCGTCATCAAGGAATGATCTGAAATATTATGATTTAACAGCCTGGAAGATATTATGTATCACTGATATTTATCATGGGGTTACGCCGTGGCGTAGTTGGTTGAGACAATGCGCTACAAGCCGGAAGGTCATGAGTTCGTTTTCCGATGTGGTCATTGGGATATTTCATTGACAAAATTCTTCTGCCACACTAACAGAAATAAGTACCAGGGATATATCCTGTTTGGTAAAGGCGGCCCGTTCGTAGGGCTGATAACCTAGAAATTCCTGGAGCCCTAAGAGCCTGTCTAGGCTTGTTATGAGATGGCTTATCTTTTTTATTTTTTATTGCCAAAATTAATAGAATTGTATTTCGTACTTTTTAAATGTATAACAAAGCAAATGACACAATAATTCTGGGAAAATGACCAACTTGATGCAAATTAAGTTGTATAAAACGTTTATTATTTTAATCCTGTACATGTTTCGAGCAACACTGTGCTCATCCTCAGGAGGTCGAATTGTATTAATACAGCATCTGGTATAGTATTCTGTGTAAGGGACCGTCCGGTGTGCAGGTTGAGAAGGAACTGGTTCCTTCTCAACCTGCACACCGGACGGTCCCTTACAGACAGTACTATACCAGATACTGTGTTAATACTTTTCGACCTCCTGATGATGAGCACAGTGTTGCTCGAAACATGTAGAGGATTATAATAATAAACGTTTTATACAACGTAATTGAGCATTAAGTTGGTCATTTTTCCAGTTATACCACGGTCAGCAAAACATAAAATTCATTGACATAGCTTAATTTAATCTGTATTTTTCTCAGTATTTCCAATTCACTGTTCAGTTCCGTTTTATTTGGTTTTCAGCAAACATCCAGCTGTTTCACTGCCTCTGACCATAGCAGTTAGACAGGTGATTTGGTAGCTGCAGCTAATGACACAAAATTATGGACATGAAGGGATGGTAGAAAACTAGCGTACAGTTACGCACAACTGCGTGGCCTTGTGCAATAGCTGGCGTGCTGGAAAGTTAATGCAGCGTGTATCAATCATATGTATTGGAGCGACATGCACAGCCCATCGATTTGACGGCTCTATTGCAGGATAAAAGGCGTCTAACTGCGGGATAATCGGTGATCACTGAATTGGTCAGGATATGGAAGGAAACATTCATGGTCTAATCGAGGTTTCTTACTATCCCAGCTTTCCGGTATTGCCTGGAGAGACTAAGAATAACCACGAGAAAATTCAGTTACGGCTCGAATTCGAACCAGGTATCTCCTAAGTATAAGTCAGAATTTTGAATCATCTTACTGTTTTAACACCGCGGTGGCACAGTGTTTAAGGTGCTGTGCTACAAATCGGAAGGTCGCTGGTTCAATCCCAGCTGGTGTCATTGGAATTTTTCATTGACATAAAATCCTTCCGATTGCACTATGGCCCTGGGGTCGACTCAGCCTCTAACAGAAATGAGTACCAGGGGCATTTCCTGGGGGTAAACGCGGCCGGTGCGTTAGGCTGACAACCTTACCACCATCCCGTGCCGTTGTCATGAAATCTGAGAACCTTAACTTCCTGGAACCCTCTGGGCCACTCCAAGCCTGTAACGGGACTGCTTTACCTTTACCTTTACCTTTACCTTACTCGTTAACCCTTTGAATGCTAGTGATTATATTACCACCAGGTTTATTAACCAAATTTCTAGTGCCTATCCAGCGAAAACATTTATATATTAGGTACGGATCTCACAACGAACAACGATAAATGGATTTTGTAACCTACATGGATAGCATGTACTGTGCGGTTCGAACCGAATCTTTCAACGTAACTCCAGTTAGTATTTAAAGCCTCTTTCACATGCGAGACTGACTTGCCGGCGGCTGGATTCCTGGCGACAGAAGACTGGTCCCCCCGAAGCTAGGCGACTACGAGAAACCAGTGACCATTATGTCAGGAGCCTACCATGTCTGAAAGTGAACGACGAATTCCATGCTGGACCTGGAAGACATTACTGCTGTATGGGCCCTGAGGCAATAAGAGAAAACTAGACCACAACAAGAAGAAAAATGTGGGCATTCCCCATAAATTGTGACAGACGAAACAGTGGCTATTTTGGACCATTTTTTGATGTATGATATATGATATGAAGTGAAATTTTAAAATTATTTTGTAGTGCATATGGACTGTTTTGAATAACTTTGGGAGATTTTTATGTATTCTGCACAAACAGAAGACACGGGTAGGAGGGAGTATCTGCAACTCAAGGACAGATCAAATGAATAAAATTCTCCAGGTCGAGTATTTTGCGCGATTGGCCAGGGAGGCTTCCAGCAGTCTGAAGGCTCACACAGCTGTGTGGCTATGCGGTCACCCGTTCAGACCATTGTCTTTCGATTGACAAGCAGGGAAAGGCGACCGTAGTGCAGGCCACTGCACTGAGCGTTTATTTTCAGTGATGGTAAGGCTCCGAATTCACGTCAGCTGGTTTCTCGTAGTCGCCAAGCACCTGGAGACCAGTCGCCAGTGACTCAGCCGGCAGTGTGAAAGGGCCGAGGCGGAAGGTTAACGGGTCGGTATGTTGTGGTGGAACGTCACAAGCTGACGCGAAGTGCTTATTACCACGAAGCGCGGTTCGGGAAGCGCATGCGCACTGCGCTATTACTGGACCGTCTTTCGTAGACGTCATATTTGTTTGGCTTTTTCCAACAGTACCGTCAAGTGGACTGACATCGACTTATGGTTACCGTTAAAGGAAAATAATCTATCAATGAATCGTATGTTTATTGGACCGTGCATCATCTTGATAGTTGAATAAAGAGAGACCAACTTGATGTCACTTGCTTTATTATTTCTTTATTTAATGCTCAACATGTTTCGGATGTTAATACATCCATCCT
>Ga0123357_10005380_pt1 | contig 15316 bp, 16 predicted proteins | sample TergutEmb28metaG_FD_89873 | JGI IMG/M metagenome (GOLD analysis project Ga0123357, IMG submission 89873) | Embiratermes neotenicus P4 segment gut microbial communities from Petit-Saut dam, French Guiana - Emb289 P4 | ecosystem: Host-associated > Arthropoda: Insects > Digestive system > Gut ... | reverse complement strand
TATTTGGTAATCAATAAGTGAGTAATAGCTGTCAAAATTTCAAACTTCTCTGGCCATTATCTCCGTAACCGTTCAACTTTGGATATAGGTGTTTTGGGTTATATCAGTATAGTCTGACCTAAGGAACACTCTCCCGAAGTCTGGCACATTCCTCCTGGGACACCCTGTATATATATACATAAAATATGCACAATTTGAAGTCAGAAGTATAATGCACCACAATCAACCAACAAAGCATTCTACTGCAAAATCTGTTCTTTAATTGTAATATATTTCTTTTATACAATCTTGAATCACAATTAACATATCAGAGATATCCATACATTACATTATAAAAATGTCATGTTAAATAGGTTGGGGAGAAGGTACGGTGGAAATATGAGGAGGAAGATGGAGCTATGAGGAAGGAATTGACAACATTATCATGCAAAAAATGGCAATTGGTCATTCACAAGTCTTTAAATACAACAATGTTTATGCTGACAGGAAAAGACAATTTATCCAGTAAATAACAAACTGTGGAATAATATGTTTGTCTGTAACATTATTAAACCAGCTGATGAATTACCGGTATGTTTTCATCATATTTTATACACTTACTTGAAAGTTCCATGAAGTGATCAAAAAAGGACACTTGGGTGTGATGAAATATCGCTTTTTGCACCTTAAAGTACTTTACCTCTGTGACACTTAAAAAGGATTATCAGATTTTAGAAATGCAGAGAATAGCTGTGTTGTAACTATCTGAACACAAATGAGGCAAAGCACAGTACCCAAAAAGACTCAAACATAACTACTAAATTGCTTCTCCACCAAGTTGTAACTGAATTATTTTATCTGGTTTTTAACAGCTGGTAAACTGCCTTTGTGTGTTTCATGAAATGGAAACCAAACAATCACAGACATATAAACACAGACACAGATTTCTGGGTGAAGACTGGGGTGAAAGGGAAGCATTACATAATGACAAAATAAATAAAATGCACAGTAACTAAATACCTATATACAATTTTAATACAAAATTCTCCAATCCCTGACAGAAGAGAACACAAAATCTCTGTAAAATTAAAAAAAAAAACTAATGACTTTGGAACCGTGTGGCTAAACACTGTAATACCAAGAAGGGCAAGTCATGTAATGGAACAAGCATTGCAGTGCTCAAGGTGACCAAATGTCATGAAGAGCCAAAGATTCATTCAGGTTAATCAATATCTACGGGTTCCCCCTACTAAAACATTTCTTAAACTTCATTGACAAATCAACATACAGATAATTCTATGGTACAAGAAATTCACTAAGTTGTAATTAAAAAAAATAACAATTTATACCTTATATACAAGCCATCTTATTACATTACACTCCCTCCAATGTTATTGTAAACACATTTGCAATATTCATAATTACAAACCTTGGTTCTGCTTCCGACCACAATGCCATCACACATCACTTTCAATTTATTTTTCATCTGAGCAAGCAAACCACATGAGAGTATTCTGATCGCATAAACAAGTATAAAAAAACTCATTTTGCCAAACCAGATAAATGCCACAAATTTAGACACTACAGCTATATTAAATTAATAGTCATGTCCTTAAATTTTTTCTTTCTTCCTTCTGTCCTTTTTCTTACAAAATGCAGGATCTCTACAGGTCATTCTGTCCTTTGATTTAGTCTGAACAACATTTTTGGTATTGCTGTTTATAAAATATATATATATATATATTTATATATAAGATTACACACATCTGAATCCTTGATTCAATAATGAGAATCTACAATTATGATGCTTTTAATTGGTTAGTCAAAGGAATTTACATTAAAGATCACATTAATTTGCAAAGAGTATCTGCTCACCTCATACCACACCCACACACACACACACACACACACACACACACACACACACACACGATGTTCAGACATCAAGAAATATGTTACCAGCAACACACACCTTCCTCACATTAACATTCATTTCAAATGTCAGACAAAAACATGAATCACAATGTAACTAAAATAGAGCAAACACTTATATTGTCCATTATAACTTAATTACTGGAATTCCAAACATCAGTATTGGAACAATCTGCCAACTGAAGTTAAACATGAAGGGTATCAAAACACTCCTGTGGTAAACTCAAGTTTATGGACACATTAGACTGGAGGCAGACTGCAGAAGGAGAGTCAGAAATTGTGTACGCTGTTAAAAAAAAACAGTGGAACTGTTTAAATAATTAAATGAAGTTCAAAGACTTCTGCTTACCAGCTAACAAAAGGCCTGTTCATTTTCTGGCTTCAGGACCAGAGAAAGTAAACATGGTTCATTCCTTAGGTGAATTAAATTTTAAAAAGTTTATCACCTTCGTCATTGGTTTCAAAATCATCTGAGTTCTAAGCACATTAATACTGACAAAGCACAGTTCCATATGTCATGTTGTATAAAACCTCAAAATACAACATACAGGCTGCAAACTATTAACATTGGTATACTGTGGGACCAATAATTTGGTTATATCAAGCTAAGCTCAGAAAATTAAATACTCTCACATCTGAACTCATAACACAACAGCTTTATGACAGACTCATGTAAAGCAACTTTCACTGTTCATACAGCCAATCAAGGACGACAATTTTGTGGCAAAAAATTGATATCTCAAGGGCTCCAGTCATCTAGATATTCTAAATCTCTTATGCTGCAACATTGTACTGTGGGGTTATTTGAAGATGATAAATAGGAGAACTGCCAGAACCACTGAACAACTCAAAATTTTTATCACAGATGCAGCAGAAGACACTTCACTGAAAGTTACCTCTATATTTATATAAATCAAGTGAAAGAAACAAGACGTACCTAACACAAAATGAGCTCAACGCACGTTAAGATAAAAGTTGCAGTGGGATGTAAAATGATGCTACCCTATTTATGCAGTAATGTATAGTAGTAGACTAGAAGTTAACTTCGTGGGTAATGTATGTGGGTTTGTCAGGTATTTTACATGGATGCACACTTGCATTTAACATATTCAATGCCCAAAAAAAAAAAGTTTTTGACATTATTTATTCCAAAACACGTAGGAGCAATAGTAGATTGTAACAGCATACATCAAAAGTGCATGTGTTGGCATCATTAGTAAACACTTCAAAGCATATGTTCGTACATCAGAAATGCCTTAAAACTCCCAGAACTGACTTATATTAATTATGCATGCAGCATCTTAAAACTTGAACAAAATCACGCCAGACTGCATACTTATGAGCAAATGTTACATGAGGGCTCATTTAGACCATCAGGCCTATTTCTTCTTTTTCCAACCTTACACTCAAAATGTAATTCTGTTTAGTCTCCACAGCAGTAACAAAGAATCTTACATGTCTGATGCAGGAGTTGTATGTGGTCACAGCAGATTTGACACAGATGTAACAGTTGTTTTGGACAACCTGTGTTCTAGGCTTATTAAAAAAAAACACCTTTCACACTAACACTGTCTCTACTTCTGGATGGGTAAACAGAGATAGAGATTCTATTGTACTGGTCCCATTACAAAGATGTTTCCTCTATGTGATCTTCTGTCCAGTGAGAGAGACTAACTCTTTCTAAAAGACCCAACAGAGCAGGATCCTCATTCTCCTATTCACCTGATGAGACATACAACCTTCAAAATATCTTTTTAATAAACCTAAATGATGGACAATGCCTAGAACAGTGGTTGATTTATTACAAAATACAATCATCAGGATCTTTTAAAGCTAATGTCTGGCTTTCATAGCTACCTCTGTATTTGTGAGTTGCACCACGGCACGGCAGAATTTCAATAGTTTGACGTGAACATGATCCGGGCTGTGTCAAATTACCTGACAGCTTGGACTATACAGATTACGAAAATATTCTCTTGCTTTTAGCAATTTGTTAGGGTGCATTCAAATACATACTTAAATCACATAACAATACACAACAATACACAAAGAAAACAGCTTGGTCGAAAAGAAATACAGTGATGCATGAAAGACAGGTGTGCATACAGAGATATACACATCACCTGAATTCCATACCAGACTTACAAACAGCCTTGATGGAATGCAACCTCAAACAATTTAGACTCAAAGAATTGAGACTGACTGTATTGTAGTCATGGCAACATACAGATTAGGAGCCCTGACTGAAGAAAAAATTTCAGAAATTGCAAAAGCCAATAATTTTGATACGAGTTTCACACCAGAAGGAAGTACATGCAACTCACCATGTGAAGTTCATGGAGGAGACATTTTAGAATGACCACATGACTCAGATCAGACAGTATTTTCTGAAAATAACTGCTGACCCACATTTCACCATTTATTGCCAATTGTGTAGTACAATCCACAATTCAAGACATCCAGAACCTGAAAGTACCTGGGACATTTTATAGCCTTACACAGCTAATCTGTACACATAATAGCAAATTGCAGCCACTTGCCAAAACCAGGGACAAAAACACTGAAAAAGTAGTGAACAGTGGCTGCCTATACCAATGACACTGTCATTTTTTACCGGGACAGTTACTACAACAGTGTCCAACTTTTATAAGCCCTCTGTGACAAGAAAATTGCCAAATTATCCATCTTAATGAGAAATCTATCAAGCTAAGATCTGGGAAGGTAACATGCAAGCAGCAGTAACTGCTGCTGAGAAAATGAAATGTTAAAAAGGACATCATCACCTTTACACACAGCAGAAACTGGCGATATCCTTTGCAGAAAGGCAGACACAATGAAGGTGAGGCCAAAGTATTTAACTGACTATAAAATCTACACACAAGTGGACTACGCTGATTATTGCTTCTCATAATGCCCCACAGTACAAAACATGACACTGGCCACAGAAAGTGTTTCTCTGCATCACGAAAGCTGATATAGCCCTGAAGGTCTACTAAAGGTAATGTAAAATTTTCATCTGTTTCTTTCTCCTTTTCTGAAATTTGCAGATTATGTTTCTTTCTTCAGGTGGTGAAAGACTTCATGCATACACTTCAAAACATGGCATTTAGTGTGAGGGCTAAATTTAAATGCTTGACAGTGAATGTCTAACAACTTCTATTTGCATCTATAAACAAATCTGTGATATGTGACAATTCCTTTAAATAATTACTAACATGGACATACTATGAAAGACAAGGAACTCACTGTGGATTTAATTTCAGAATTTCCTAAATAGATCAGAAATGTTCCTGTGCAGGCAGGTAGAACTATTTCACAATAATTTTGCTTTGCAACATTTGCTACAAGTATACTCTTTGATGTAAACAGTAAATCACATGACACTTTATCCACTGCAGTATAGCAACTGCCAGTGATGAGATCAAGTCCGCCTGTAAGTCAAATTATTAAGGAATTATTTTTGCAAATATATATTTAGCCACAAAGCAAAACCCTCAAAAAAGGCTAACCTCTTGGGTAGGACAAACAGAAGGTGACACATTTTTAAGTTAAATTTTTAAGTGGATTTACTTTAAAGTGGAGCATAACAAAATGGTGTCAATGTCTACATCATTTCAGTATCAACAATTAGTCAACACAATGAAAATGTAGACATAACACTACCCACAATTCCAATACTGCATGTGTGGATTATCAATAACTGCAAAACTAAGAATCACGATCACAATGATAACAGTTTAGGCTTAATGCAAAGTAACACACAACTGATCAAGTTACATTAGGCAAGAGATTTCCACTTAGAACCAACAAATAAAACTTGACATCATTTAACACCTCTGGAATGTTGCAAAACGGAGTTACATGAATTTTTTCAAAGTCTGTGAGTTTCTTGTGATGTTCATGCTTCATGAATTTATTGCGACCTGTAGCGTCAAAGTAAATAACCCTCACATGAAACTTAAAATGCTGTGTTAGAAGATTCATTTTCATAGATAAACACAACTTCCAAGAACAACTGTTGATAATGAAGAACATCTCCACCTGAGCTGAGGTTCTTTGTGCTTGCTAAAATATCCAGCAAACACTGATAGTGTAATAACCAAAATATTTTGAGAGAAAATGGTTGAGAGTGTATTATCCACCAATACAATTCAAACATAGAGCACCCAAAAACACTAGCTAAGTCCATTACTTCAAAAGTCTGTTCATTTTTGGTCACAGATCACAAAGAGATATTTATCTCTACATTTACAAATGACTACCATGATAAATGATTGTATTAGTCCTGTCTCGTTTATTACCAGTGCTACATAGTTCAAACTGCTTCTCAGAACATGGCTAGAGTTGCTGCCACCTGACGTGGGGAACGAGGAATCAGTACAAGAGGACGCAGCTGAACCAAACTTATTGGTGGAGCCTGGTGTAATCGTTTGGTTGTCTTCCTGTTCCCTGTATCTGCTGATGGAAATCTGGCAAGGAAACCTGCACTGCTTCCTCTTCTACGTGTAACATCTGACACGACAACAGGCCTTGACAATCTCCGTGGTCCTCTGTCTCCGTGGTACAACAATGGTGATGAACAATCATCTCTGCACTGTTGTCAGACTTTGTGATGTCTCATTTCATATGCATTCCGACCACCATATGCTCCTGCATATAACTCTGGGTGATTTGTGCGACTGTAGCTAGCTGGTGGAGCAGATGCTAAACAGGACAGGAAAGTTTTAATCAGTGTTACAACTATGTTGCGAACAATGGTCCCTTTCCAAAACCCTTTCAATTTTTCCCTAAATAATGCTACATGTCTGGCCCATTCCAATCTTTTTTCATTTAATTAGCCTAACAATACTAGGTACAGATCATCATTAGGCAATTTTATTTGTTCACACATCACTTCATCTTCCAATCTCCTTAGCACCCCCAGTCCAATTCCACTGCACCCTCATTTAAATACCAAAATTAACAAGATAAGAAATGAATTCATTGTATGAGGTTTATGTTGTATTCACCCCCTTACTGCCTCCCTAGACAGCACAAAGAACTCTTTTAATTACCTGTAAGACTTATGGATAAAATGTATGTAGCACAACAGTGCTTTACTTATCTTAACAATGTCAGATATGCAAAGCATTTTCTGCTCTGACAAACATTTAGTAAGTCAGGCTTGAGATGCATGCAGTAATGCAAGTCTTGTAAAACTTTCTGTTACTGTCACCCAGTGTTTATTAAAACTGGAATATGTCTCCACATTTCAGTCGATGGGTTAAGCAGAATTAGGAAGAAACAATGCAGGTCTTTTACCCCAAGAGAACAAAGCATTCTCACATTAGCTACGAATGCAAAGAAGAAACATTTTTTACAGTACTAACTTGTGGTGATGACGATGATGATGATGATGACTCACAGTAGGATGCAAACTACTTGTCACCATGTGAAAGTAACAGAAAAATAATTTACCTTTTGGTGCATAATACTGACCCCTTCCTTCACCATAGCCATGTGCTGGACCTCTTGTGGGGCCTGGCCTCCCAACTCCTCCACCAGGATGCCCCCCACCACCAACACCATGTGGTGCACGCTGAAAGAATAAAGGACCATAACACTCATGTGAGTATTTCATAAGGTTGTACAAATTTTATTTATGTTCTGAAATTCATGAATGATGTTTCTTATTACACCCACAACCTTGTGACATTTTTGTACATACCTAGAGTTGCATTAATTAACTCTGTTGCTGTTGATTCCTAATGTATCTTTCAGCCCATAACGTTCAGTCACCAGCTAATTTAGACTAACAACACTTGTTTTAATTTGAGATATTCATGATTACCCCATTTAAGGAATAAAAGTCTATGGCTGTACAAAAACTCATAAATGGGAAGCAGACTAGGTGAAAAATTCTGTTAGAACATGCTCCTCTCTTGAGTCTTGTAATGAAATGCAATACAGGGAACTTGCATCAAATTCATAAAACAAAGTCAGTTTCAATGAATTCTTGACAATTCTACGGTTCCATTTATGTATTTTGACATTTGATACTGGGATATAATCAAGGTACACAAAATTAACTACAGATCTACGATTAGTTTGAAGTAGCTCAAGAAAAACACTGATGACAAGTAATATCACATGGCTACACAATATAGCAACCATATGTTCTGCAAAGCTCTCCCTAAAACATGCCATGAAGTCAGAGACAGAGCAGAAGTATAGCTCTACTCTGTTCTAGCACCAGCACTAGATGGCAGTGTGTGGTCAATGCCATGCCCCACCTAATTTTCCCTCAAGAGGAGCCTCAGCACCTGTTGAAGGAGGATGAGTGAAGCCCATGGCCAGTCTGGACAGGTTCTGGGGGACAGAAAACCCCTTGCTCCCACCAGACACTGAACCCTATAGAAAATTGCTATACGGACCACACGATCCCGGCCCCAGGTGACCATTAACTTATTTCAGGCCTTCATTATGTCACAGTTATTTTACTTACATACAAATTAATCACACTGCACTGTCACAAACATAAACTGAGTTTGTGGCAAGTACATTATTTTGACCTTCTCAACTTCATGTTTCACGGTAACGAAGAGCCCCATGCAGCAATGATAACTGCTTACCATTCTCCTGAACGTATTCATTGGTCGACGTAATGTCTCACTGAACCTTCTTGCAGGAGGCTTCTTTGGATTTGATGAAGGTGTATGAACAGCGCAACATTTTATGAAAAGACCCATGAAAATAATGAATGCAATTCCCATCAACAGGACAGCCCACCAATACTCCTACAAAAATAAATAACTGCAGTGAACATACAGTGTTACAGTAAACCAGGTTGCTTAGTTCCTTAATGTTAACAGTGTAAGTATTCAGTTAGGAGTGGCAATGAGTTCAGTGATAAACTGTAAGGAGAAGCATGGGCCAAGGTGATATAAATACATAAATTTATACAAGCGGCACTAAAAATATTGAAAAAAGGCACAAGAACTAAAACAGATGGCCACAATGATGCAGACTCATGCATAAACCTAGTAAAAAGGTAACCACTATTTAAAATAATCATATTCATGGCTTTTACACAAGAAATGTGTATGGCATTAGTATTTACTGTGCCTCCAACTACAACTTCAGGGTCATATCTTACATAATGCATTAAGCAAAGTAAACTGTTCAAGTATTCAACATCTAACATTCACTGGGGTGACAGCAGGTTGGATGTGGAATTATTACATGAAGTTTCACCTTTATGTAAACTAGTATTTTCATGGTGAGATTTGATACTGCTCCATGAACTTTAAACACACTGCAGACTGTAGGCTATTACATCCATAATTTGCGAATTTGACCTATTCTCTTGCCCACTGTTTGCATGTCCTTCCATCAGAAGTCAGTCCTAACATATCACTGAAGGGAACAACTGACAGTATGGACCAAAATGCATGTCCAGTAATAGTTCTAGATAATTAATCACATCACTTCCTACAAGCCCCTTTGTTACCTTAACACACAAGAGTGGAAGTTGTATTAGTGGCAGTCAAACACAAAACAACACTAGAGCACCACCACAGTTTAAGGCTACCTCCATATTACACACAATACTTTAAAAACTGTTCAGACTGTTGCAGACAATTGTGGACACACAGTACACATCTGACACACTTGCTCTCACATGTATACTGACACACTGCTAATGGCACACATGCAAGCTTTTCTATACTATATGTAAGTCTTCCACTGATGACAGACTTCCTAGCATACATGTTCTCTTTTTCAAAACAAAACCATCAGTCCAACTGATCTTCTCCATCCTTCTCCAGTACCAAATTTCAAAATTTTCAAGATATTTACATCAAGATATTCACAAAAACCTGAAAAACAAGAAAATAAAGTAAACGTTAAAGACAGTCAGCTTACCGTGATCCACTGAGCAACAGTAAGCAGAGTCTCCTTGTTGAAAAGCAGATTCTTGAGTCGAGCCAGAGGACCCTCAGCATCCACTGCTCTGCACTTATAGAAGACATCACAGTATCCCTGTCAACAGTTACGAATGGTTGCACTAGACACAGCTTTCAAAATTACTACAGTATGTACCATATAAATCTGCTACAAAGCAAAACATGAGAACTTATCAGTCCCCCCTACTACACCACTCTTCTGCCATCACAGTTGCTACACAGTAAGTCTGCTCTTCGCCATTGTGCGATTAACATTATTTATCAATATAATGGCCTGAAGAGTCCTTCCCCTTTTTTTTTTATGTTAATGCAGCAGTACTGTTTTCAAGGAATGCATTGTGCTGTTCACTACCCACAGTGTGCCATTATAAAATCCAAAGAAACACAGAGCAAGGTGGGTTCTGCATATGCTGCATTACCAATACACAGACTGGAGACAGACTCTTGAGGCAAATGTGATGCCAATGTCACTCTCTTTATACCCCTAATTTTGCTGGACACTCTCAACTGTCTGAGGTATACTTAATACATATAACAGCACCTGTATATCACAGACAATAGACAACAGACAACAGACAACAAATAAGGGTGCAATTTATCAACTACTGCCAAAAACCTTTAGGGAAACAATATGCCCCCTTTGCAAGCAGAAGTGGCCTGTGCTCAAATACATACTTTTCTACACATTAAGTTATCCTAACTTTAAGTGACATTGGCATGTGTGACGACTGTTTATGTTAATGTGTTTTTATGATCACTACAAGCTCATTGTACATCTTCACCCCCTACCTGCCTCTCAGTTAAAATTTTTCCCATGTACATCATAGCAAATTTATCTTGTTCAGGTTGCATGAAAAATAAACAGCACACAGTAATTGCTACATTTGTCACTACCTCTAAAATTTCTGATATGTAATGTATTCACTGATCTCAGTTACTTTCACACACCAGGTGCAGACTGTTACAGCTTCGACAAGAACTTCTTACAAGGGAAAACTAACATTTTGGTTACCTAGTTGGGACTACAGAATATACTTACAACTGAATGTTTGCGTCTTTCTTATTTCTATCTATGCCATTATATTTCAAACGTTCTGTTGGCATCAAGATGCAACGACAAGATGTTCACTACAGAAAAATTAAAAGGAAAAGCTAACTACAGTAATTATGGTCACAAAATGCTACACCCAAACACAACAGTGAAATTAAACTACAATCACTTTATTCTTTGTAAACTGCAGGCAGAAAGACTGGTAAATGCATATTCACTTAACTTAAATTAAAAAAAAAAAAAAACATACCTGGAAGTTGTCACAAGGAGATCCTGGTCGGAGACTAATGCCTCCTGGTGGGAGTCCAACAACATGAGCAAACTCACTTGTACTTCTACAAGTGCTTGGATCTGTTCCATTCTGACAAGCCAACTCACAAAGCTTTCGTTTGTCAATATTTGGTATAATATGGCTTGTTAAAAAACATTCTGTGAGGTTCCACTCTAGACAGATAGAGCCAGTGCATTCGCCATTGATACATAACTGTGTTCCCTCGTTACAACGTGTCTTGTTCTTTTTGGCAGCTGGCTGCGGGCAGTCAGGTGAGTGGCCATTGCAAGCTGAGCTCCAGCTACAATCTGACTCTGCTTTGCACTGGACATTAGACGATTCTAACACAAAGCTACAAGTGTCACTAGCGCAGCAGGGACCTTGACTTGGGCTGAAAAAATTGAACACACATTACATAACAGGCTACTACCATTTTCTTCCATAAAAGTCAGGAAATGAAAGACTATTTTACCTGACATTTAAATTAGGTGCAAAAATTATATCTGATGAGTTACTTTATGAATATTTATTTTTTCACATATATTTAAAGCACATTTTGTCAAAATGAACACAATGAGCTTAACATATATTTTATAAAATTAATTTATCAACATGAATTTTGTAATAAAAGAATTCATTACCAATTATTAATGATGAGTGGAAAAGAGTGAAATAAATAAATTCTGTAGCTGAAAAATTTCATTTACCCAGTGTCCAGTCTGCTTACACTTCAAACTATGTAAGTAAATTACCAAAACTCTTTCTTTTTTTTTTTCTTAACTTTTCTATGTTAAGTATTCTTCACAGTGAATGGGATGGGTATTTGACCACACCTGGGCTCTTGTGTTCATAGTATTCAAGACCAGCCTAGCAAATCTCCTGACCATTACATTAACAAACAGGCACCATACCTGCACTGAGTGTTAGCTTTTCTGGCACAACTGGTGGCAGAACTGTTATGGTCCTTATCCTTCTGTGCAAGCAGGCGAGGATAGCAGCACTTGTCTGTGCATTCATCGTCATCATAGCCACAATCACACTCCTCACCTGCCTCAACTATCTTGTTGCCACAGAATGCTCCTTCCGACACTATGACATGAACACAATTTGGAAAGGAATTATAATGACAATGCGGTAATGAACCTTCGGGTTCCTTAAAATGAGGGGAATTTCTTGACTAGCTGAAAACCGGTTAGTTTCTCAAGAAGGACTCTGCTCCATGGAGTAAGTATTAAAATGACAAATAATTACCTCCATGGAGCACAGTCCTTTGATCAACCCAATAATAGGATTATGGCCCTTTAGTACATAATGCCATGTAATCTGGCACATATATATCTGTCTACTAAACTATGTGACATCACCTCCCAGACAAATACTGTAATCATAATAACACTGTAAGAACCACATATTCCATACCCCAAAAATATTTTGTGAAGTGTTTCAATTACAAAGCTCTTCTTTAAGTAGTACACAATTTGTTTATAACATAAGAAATATTTTAAGACTAATACTACATGTATAAGAATTTGTGGAAAACTTGTCAATTCAGTTTAGTTCCCAAACGATCTTGACTCCCCATCTAATGACCGTTGTAAAACAGCTTCCTTACCTAAAATATTTCATGGGTCGGTGACTAAAAAAGAAATACCACCTACAAGATGTGAGTAAGGGAATGGAATATGGTACAAGAAATATTTACTACTGTTTAAAATTTGTTACCTTGGTTCTAGAAATTTACTTTCAACAAAACTCTGTATGCAAACTGGAAAATACACCACGCAGTAGACCTTGCAAAGACATACATCCATTTTTCTTCATACTTTTGCAAATTTTACACACAAATTACAGGATGCAGACTGCATATAATTATAGCTGACTTCAAGACAATTTATAAATGCAACAACACACTCACCAGAAAAACAATTTCTCTTTTTGTTGTCCTCAATGGCATCCAACACATTGCTAATGTTTCCAATACTACAAGTTGAAAACTTGCTGTTATTGGGACGATCACCACTTGTAGCTGAAGCAAACATGATGAAGTTGCCACTTGAACCACCAGGTCGACATTCTTGTGGATAGTCATGCTGCAAACAGAATATATGAATAAAGTAATGTGTGACGGTTTCCTGCCACTAGAAATGAAGACAGGAGCATTTCTCTGAAAATAAAATTCCTTTCAAAGAATTTCATTATGCTCTGGAAATTTATATATGTTAAAGCAACATTACTCAAAAAGCCACACTCTCTCACTCACTGGTAATACAACATACATACTCAACTGCAAAAATATAAAAGCCCTTAACTGGACATAAGCTTGAACCCAGTCAATCTAGTTCCCATTTTCACAACCTGTATCTCTGATGTCCATTATAATATTGTCCTCTTACCCCTCCTTCATTTTGCAAGAGGCTACCTTGTACGAGTTTCCCAAGCAAAGCTGTGAACATATTTTGTTTCCACTACCCAAGCTGTACATCTACCCAATCATAACCTCGCAACATAACTAATTTAAAGTAACATGACAGCCTTACAACAGACTGTCTCAGTATGTAAATAAATGGAGGGCTGTATAACAGACTGCCTCATTATGCACATATCCTCCAATCCGTACCTTCAACACTCAGACTGTTTCACTAGGTAGCAACTTCTTTTTTAATGCTGCAGCTTACTTTCCTCAAAGCCCTTGTTTTTCATGTCAAAACAAAACTTCACTAAAAAGAAGTAACAGAAAGTGTTTCAAAAATTACAAATGATACTGTCACATATACTGTATTTTCTCAGCTACCCCAATGTGTTCATAAATTACCCCTTGGCATATACATTACTGGGTAGTAACCCCCATCACAATGTCAAAATATTTGCTAGTCACATACTGGTTACATGCATCACTGTGGAGAGTAACAATGACCATGCGCATGTTAAACTATTTGCTATTCACATACTGGTGATCCAAAGTTGTGGCCTATTTCATGGGCCAATGTTAGCTGTGACACCTTCGGTGGGACACGACTGTTGTAGTTCACAAAAGTGATGATACCAGTGTTCAGACTACGCTTAGTGGACTGATACAAACCACCAACTGTCTCAGTATAAGTTTTGTACTTCTCACATATACCTCCCGAGGCTCCTGAAACCAAACAAAAAAAGAACACACCACTGAAAACTCATAATATCATAGGAACTACAAAACAGCAATCACATAAAAAATCATATCTACTGAAAAGACACATTATTTACACGCTACCTATCCACAGTCTACTACTGAGAACTTCCAGATAGCCAATTTATTGTTCAAAACAAAACAATATATGGCAACAAACCTTCAAAAATATGGGTATAAGTTACAGCAATATTCTGTACAATGTAAAACAACATGGAGATAATGCAAATATTTTACTTTTGCTTACAGTCTAACAGTTACAATTACTAAAAGATTAAAAATGGGAATATGATATCTGGTATGAATATTAACACACTGGCCACGGGCTACGGAGATTTCCGTATTTCGGTAGCCAAGCGTAGGCGACGGGCCACGGAAATTTCCGTTTTTCCCTATGGGTGGATGGAAGAGGGGGTTGGTTTTGTTATGTGTTAGCGTTTGTTGTTATACAACCATAATATATCACTGGAGAAAGTTTGTAGGGGTCCTTGAACTTATTTGTCTCTCAAAAATTTTTTTTTTACCAAACTGTCATAGAACCAAGTTTTTTTAATTGAATTTGAAGAGTATCAATATGGCTGGGCAAGCGAAAAGACGTGTTTGTGATCACTCTTTGCGTGATAGTGAAATTATAGATATTGTGTATGCAGACAATTTTTCAGATATTCCTAGTGACTGTGAATTAGGCCTGAGTGATGTAGAAAGTGATAGTGGAAGCGAATTTGATTATGATATTTCACGTAAAAGAAAACATCCTCGAGTGTTAGACATTTCTAGTGATTCAGAATCCAACTCTGATAATTATAGTCCTACTCGAGTTGAGATAACTCGATCAGTGGGAATTGATGCGAGCGATGGTTTTTGTAAAGAAGATCCAGCTAGGGAAATTGAACCATTTGAAGGTATAAGAGGTCTCACTTGTGCTCCGAACAATAATCTTTCTGTTCCTGAGGCAGTGGAACTGTTTTGTG
>Ga0123357_10005379_pt1 | contig 15316 bp, 16 predicted proteins | sample TergutEmb28metaG_FD_89873 | JGI IMG/M metagenome (GOLD analysis project Ga0123357, IMG submission 89873) | Embiratermes neotenicus P4 segment gut microbial communities from Petit-Saut dam, French Guiana - Emb289 P4 | ecosystem: Host-associated > Arthropoda: Insects > Digestive system > Gut ... | reverse complement strand
TACGCTGAACTGATCACGATAGTAAATGTTGTTGCGGACATATTCGCTGTAGCTTGCGCAGCTCGGCCACAGAGCGCTTTTGCCGAGCAGGTGATCCATGCGCAAAAAGAACAGATCATACACGGCGGGCGTGGTGGTGAATCTGCTGACCGCAGGCTTGAATACCGGCGAGGCGTAACATTCCGTCGGGATGAGCCCCTGGGAATAAATCACAGGAATGTGATACACGGACAGCTTGATCCCGGGGGCAACAGCGCCGCAGGCGTCCGCACTGCCGCGTATTTCCCAGTTGGGATCGCTTTCCACACCTTCAAGAAAGCCCACTGTGGGACCGCCTTGGCACACGGTCACTGCTTTCACCACCAGCAGCCAGGTGTCGCTGCCGTCACGAGAAACGGCATCCTTGCCGGGCGCGACCGCCGGCCACGTACGATGCGCTGTCAGGCCCTCGTCCGTGCGCGTCACGGTATATCCGCCGCCGGTCAGTTCAAAAAGCCTGGTCGCCGCTGCCAGCACTTCTTCAGGCGTCTTGTCAAGGTAGACGCGTTCCGTCATTTTGACGAGACGGGCACACTCGTTCATGCTCTCTTCCGGGATCGGCACACTTTTCGGTGCGCAGCCCACCATCAACCACACCAACAACATCAAAAATACCACTCTCATACGACGCCTTCTTTAGTAAATATATTGCACGTTGCCAATTTCAATAACCGCTCATACAGCATATATCGCCGCAAAGCAGCCGTAGAATCAAAGGACGTTTTTTTAATTATGGGATATTTATGAAGCGATGTCAAGGGCATCCGGGAAACTTCTTATTTTTCCAGCCATGCGGCGAGTTTTTCAGCGTATTCTTCTTCCGTGTAGCTTGATCGGGCGTAGCTGCCCGCCAGCACCCGCTGGCGCGAAGCTTCCGCAAGGATGACGGCCGCCGCCACAGAGACGTTGAAGCTGCGGATCATGCCGTACATGGGGATGTACAGTTCCCCGTCCACATGCGCGGCAAGTTCCTTGTCCACGCCCCGGTGCTCATTCCCCATGATGACGGCCGTGGGTTTGGTGAAATCCCAGTCCGCCGGCGGCCGTGCCGTGTCGTTACAACTTGTGGCGACCAACTGCCGCCCGCCTGTCCGCAAGCTGTCCAGCAGACCCTCCATCGTTCTATGCCGTATGCTTTCCACCCATTTGCGCGCCGATGCCGATGTTTTTCTGCCTAAAAGCGGAAAGGGCGTGTCCGTGTAATACAAGTGCACTTCGGCCACGCCGAAAGCGTCGCAACTGCGATAGATGGCGGACACGTTATGCGGGTCGTGAATATTCGCCAGCACCAGGGTCAGGTCCTTCTGGCGCCAGGCAAGTACGCGCTCAATGCGCGCTCTGCGTTGCCGGGTAACGGTTCGACTCATACACATCCTGCCTATTGTCTGTTTTTCCGGACGCTTGCCAATATATAGCTACTTGATGTATCCTGTCAAACGCCATGAAAAAGAAGCATGTTTCCCAGGCCGTCCATGACGCAAACGCAAGCTGTTTTCAAGCCCCCGGCATTGAACTCACGGTCTGCGGACGCGTCTGGAAGCTGGCGCGTTCTGCGGATCTTGAAACACTTTGGACCCAAATGGGCGAGGGGGCTTTGGACGAGGACGAACGCCTGCCTTACTGGGCGGAGCTTTGGCCCGCCGGCATTGCCTTGTGTTCCTGGCTTTTTCAGAGGCGGGAGGCCATACGCGGCCGCATTTGCGTGGACATAGGCTGCGGTCTTGGCTTGACGGCCCTTGTCGCGCAATGGCTGGGGGCCGGCGTACTGGCTATGGATTACGAGGAGGAAGCCCTGCGCTGTGCGCGCGAAAATGCCGCGCGCAACAAGGTCGCTTCGCCGCTTTGGACGATCATGGACTGGCGCAGACCCGCGCTTGCTCCTCGCTGCGCCCGCTACCTGTGGGGCGGAGATATCATGTATGAAACCCGTTTTGCCTTGCCGGTTCTTGATTTTTTGGAGTACGCCCTGGCGCCGGACGGACGCGTCTGGCTGGCGGAACCCTGCCGATGCGTATATGATGCCTTCCGTAGCGCCCTACACTCCCGGAGATGGACGGGGCGTTGCGTCTATGAACAGTCTGTGGAAGCGCTCTATGCCCAGGCCGTACCCGTGACGGTGCGGGTCTGGGAATTGGCGCCGCCGGGCTGAAAAACTGTCGCGCATGCTGCGAACAACTCCTGCCGAGGAGGTGGAGATGGGCCAGATAGTACGATTTGGCGTTTCGCTGGATGCGGAACTGCTTACCCATTTTGACGCGTTGTGCATCCGGCGTGGATACAGCAACCGTTCGGAGGCCATCCGCGATCTTATCCGCAAAGCGCTTGTGGAGGAAAATTGGGAGCAAGACGGGGAAGAGTGCGCGGGCACGCTTTCACTGGTCTATGACCATCACGGCAGCGACATAGCGCGTAGATTGACGGCGCTGCAGCATGATGAACATGACAGCATCATAGCGACCTTGCATGTGCATCTGGATCATGACAATTGCCTGGAAGTGCTGATTCTCAAAGGGGAACCGCCGCGTGTGCGTTCTCTGGCGGACAGGCTGTGCGCCATGCGCGGCGTGAAGCATGGGGCGTTTTCCCTTACCAGCACCGGCAAGGGACTTGTGTGACCTCTATGGAAGCAGCCGCCTATTCGATTTTCAGTTCCAAGGGGCGCTTCAGTATTTTGCTGAGTATGTCCCGTAATTGCTCCAGGTAGACCGGCTTGGCGAGGTATTCATCCATCCCGGCTTTCAGGATGCGTTCCCTGTCGCCATGCAGGGCGTGGGCGGTGATGGCCACGATGGGAATCTTGGCGTCCAGGGAACCGGAGGTATCGCCGCGTATCAGGCGCGTAGCCTCAAGACCGTCCAGGCCGGGCATCTGGATATCCATGAGAACGACATCGAATTGTTCCTTTCTGAGCAGGGCCAAGCCCTTGTAGGCGCTGTCCGCCCCGATGGCCTTGCAGCCGAGAAGCTCAAGAGAAAGGAGCATGGTTTTCAAGTTGATGGGTTCGTCTTCCACGACGAGAATCTTCGCGGCATCGGCTTGCAGAGGGATTTCTTCCTCGGGTGTCGCGTCCGGCGCCTCCTGAAGTGTTTCCTGCCTGACCTGTAGGGGCAGCAGCACCCGGATCTCGTTGTCCGTGTCCTGCGTGGAAACCGTCAGTTCACCGTCCAGAATTTGCACCAGATGTTTGGCAACGGAGAACCCTAACCCCATGCCGGCATCGCCACGTGGAGCGCCGGCCTCCGGCTGTCCGAAGGAATTTTTTTTCGTTTTTCCGGCCTGGGAAGCTTTGAGCAAAATATACAGCCCATCGCGCTTCAGGGAATCATATTCGGCCAACGGCCCTATCAGCACGGCGATTTTCCCGCGTACATTGTATTTGATGGCATGTGCCAGAAGATTGAATATGATCTGGCGGATACGCCCGGGATCTCCCCAAAGGCGTTTGGGCAGCCTTGGATCAATCCTGCAGACAATTTCATGTCCCTTGCTTCCCGCGCTGGTGGCGAAGGAGGCGATCATCGGGGAAATAACGCTTTCCAGATCAAAGGATTCCTGTTTAACTTGACGGGCGGACTTGCCATTGCTGGCGATTTCGCTGATATCTCCGAGCAGAAGAAGCATATGTTTGCACGACTCCAGCGCCACGGCCAGATATTCTGTGATATTGTCCCGGCTGCGGGCATGCACGGCCAACTGCAGCATCCCCATAATGCTGTTGAGGGGCGTACGCAGTTCGTGACTCAACAGCGCCAGGAAGTCATCTTTGATATAGTCGGTGGCGCAGACTTTTTTAGGGATGTCAGATGAATGTGCCATAATGCGCTCTCGTGCTTTACGGATGAAAAAATGAGGCCCCATTTCATGCAAGTATGACCCGACCAAACATACTAGCATAACTATGCGCCCGAATCAAAGGGATTTGTTGGACTTAATTTTTCTACATGATTACAATATGATACAGACCGATCTCTGAAATGCATTCCTGAAGGGCGCGCAAACGCCGTCGAACAGTTCCCAGGAAAAAAGGCTTGCCATGACAAGCCGCTTGAGCTAAAGGGATTGGTCGCCGCACATGGCGGCACTATGTGGCAAGGTAGCTCAGTTGGTTAGAGCATGCGGTTCATACCCGCAGTGTCGGGGGTTCAACTCCCTCCCTTGCTACCATGACAGAATCCCGCAAGGGACAATATAACCCCGAAGGTCTTGATATGGCAAGAATTTCGGGGTTCTTATTTTCGATTACCGCAGTGGTTTTTGACAAGGACGGGGAAGTGTTCCACGCGCATCGCCCACACCCGCGAAAAGAAGCGCCGCCGTATGTGATCAAGGAAGTTCGCGCATATCTTGAAAGAATTGGAGCAAAGCCGTGAACGACGACACGACTATGGAATATAAAGGCTATACGGCCCTTATCCGGCACAGCGAAGAAGATGGATGCTTTATTGGAAAGGTCATTGGCATATCTGATCAAATTGTCTTTGACGCCGCTTCTCTTGATGAAATCCGCAAAATTTTTGAAGCGGATGTGGACAGTTATCTCCAATATTGCCGCCAAAAAGGACGTCAACCCAATACGCCCGCATCGGAAATCATGGTTCCCGTGTCTCCCTTGTTGTACGCGAAAGTATCCCAAAAAGCCGAAGATGACGGTGTGCCCGTACGCGCGGTGATGGAAAGCGCCCTACAAAAGTTTGTCGCCCAACTCGCCTGATCTCCCGTTTTCCCGCTCTTCTTGTTTTCCCCCATTCCCCTCCAAGGGGGGGGGAACCACCCCGCCCTTCGGGCACCCCTCCAGAGGAGGGGAATTTAGGGGTGGTGGGGAATTTCCCCCATTCCCCTCCCTTGGAGGCCGCCAAGAGCAACATTTTTCCGGAACAAATGCCTTCACAGGCATGACCCATTCCCCTCCCTTGGAGGGGTGCCCGAAGGGCGGGGTGGTTTTCCTTGCCCGAAGGGCGGGGTGGTTCAATTCTCTCAGACCACAATGAGGTTGAGGCTATCGACATGTATTGCATCGGTAATGGACGACATATCCGCGCTGGTGAAGGTGATCACCGAAGCGGAAGCGCCGGCGCCTTGCGTGAGAGTCCAGTCTGTGCCCCCACCTGCGAGTGTCCAGTTTCCGGTGAGGTTAATCTCATCACCTTCGGTGCTGTTAAAATGGATTTTGCATGCTGTACTTCGATAAAAAATCTCTAAATAATTACTTGCTTTAAGGATTGCCAGTACTCTGAAAAGGACGCGCCCGCGCTTCCAAGGCGCGCGCATAGCCCTCCACACGGCGCTGAAAGCTCTGCCCCTGCATTTCCAGCCCCTGTACACGCCGGCCCTGAGCGATGGAATGATCTCCCACATAGCGGGAAAAACGCTGAACACGTTCCTGCCAGTTGACATTGAAGGCAAAAACAGGCTCTGCGCTCAGGCAAAGAAGCAACAACACGACAAGACCGCGCGCCATGACAATGCTCCGGGTACGGGACGCAAAACATGCCACCCGAAATACGGGTTCTCTCTGTTGCGCTTATCGGCGGAAGAAGAAAAAATACTAGAGCAATTTCACGTTGAAATTGCTCTAAGCAAGGCATGCGGGAGCATGACTTGCCGCCACGCAGGCGTAGGCGCAATTCACTTGCGCCGTTAAACGCCGGAGTGAGCGTTTCAAAGTTAATCTGCCTTAGATGCGCGTCAACGCGCCAAGGACCTGCCTGCCGCTAATGCGGCCTGCATTTTTTGGGATTTTTCCTGGAGGGATTTTTGTAACACATTGTATTCATTGAGAAGAGTGGACTCGTCTATGGTCACCGTTTTATTTTTGAACTGAACTTTTTCCTTGTGTTTCTCAAGAAATACGCTCATGCGCAAGGCCTCGGCGTAAAAATCCTTCTGTACGACATACAGGGCTTGGCTTGCGGCGGCATATTCACTGATTTCCTTCGCATAGGCTCTGTCAAATGCCGCCCGCACGTCTTCAGGCTGTTTCAGCGCGGCTTTGGCGGCGTCCGCTTTCGCTTTGACAGCGTCAATATGTTGCACGCTTCTGGAGAGCACGGCCACAAGCTGCTCTATGCGCACCCGCTCGCTGCCGAGTTTCTCCATGGGAACAGGCCCATTGGCGGCTATCCGCGTTTTCTCTCCAACCAGCCGTAAATTGATGTCGCCCAGTTCTTTGGAATAGGTCACGATCACGTCAAAATGCCCGCTGTAGCTCCCGACTTTTTTGCGCATCTCCTCGCTCATCTGGACGCCGTCCGCACCCGCCGCCATAAGCTCCGTTTCCAGGAATTCAATAAAGGCCTTGCGCTGCTCCTGCTCCTGCTTCCTGCAGGCGCCTGTACACAGCGCGCACAAGATGAGCAGCATACAGCACAAGATCCGCAAGGCCGGCGACAAGGTCATGGATTTTCTCATTCTCTCAAGCCCGGCTCATGCCGGGCTTGAGGGCAGCGGCCGGCAGCTCTGATGTCGTGTGCCGACCGCTCTAGAAATTCAAACGCAGCCCCAAAAGAAACTCGTTGGCAGTCATGTAGTTCCTTGTGGTGCTATTACTCCCCTTTTTGGCTTCCGCATTGCCGAAACCGGCAAAGCGGTACGCCAGATCCACAGTAACGCTTTCGTTGATGTCATACGCGATGCCCGCGCCGGCATTCCAGGCAAAGCCCGTGGTAGTGTCGCTATAGCTGGAGTCGTTGCCCGGTTTGTAGTCGGCATAAATGAAGCTTAGCCCCATGCCGCCGCCGACGAAGGGCCTGAACGCCGTACCCGTGTCAATATCCCAGTATGCGTTAGCTTGCAAGGTCTGCACGTTGAACAGGGCCTTAAACTTCCCCGTGTTGAGAGCAGCGCTGCTGTCCCAGGAAGCGCGCACATCGCCGCGCGCGGCGTATTCAAGTTCCGCGCGCAACGGGACGCGGGCGTCCAGATAGCGAAAATAATACCCCGCCGCAATGGCGCCGCCAAACGTGTTGCGGGTTCTGCTGGATCGGCCCCCGCCGCCGTTGACCTCTCCGGTGTTGGTAAGAGCATCAAGAAAACGCGGCGCAATATAGAAACCGGTTTTTGCGCCGTTGCCCGACGAAGCGCCGTAGGTATTGCTGTTCGTGCCGAAGTTGTACTCCTGTCCCAATACAAGCGCAGGCCACGTCAAAACTGTGACCATGACAAAAAATCCCAAAACGCGTCTCATTTGCCTTCCCCTTAATGTGTTTTGGGCTTGCCGATGCAAGCCGGAATAAAATACATGCCGCAAAAGCTCATACAAATTCCGTGCCATACATGAATATAACGGTATTCCCGACAGCATTCTCGACGCGTATTGCCAAGGCGCACGTTCTGCCCTATCCTTATTTACTGCGATGTTACGCGTTTTGCATAGACATGCTGCAATGCCGTCAACCATGGAGTATCCATGTTTTCCTATCTGTTCAAAAAAATCTTCGGTTCAAAAAACCAACGTTATTTGAAAAAATGCCGTCCCGCCGTGCAGAGGATCAATGAGCTGGAGACGCAGATGCAGGCTCTTGAGGACGCCGAACTGCCCCTGCGCCTTGCGGACTACCGCAGGCAGCACGAAGAGGGCCGCCGCCTGGACGCGCTCTTGCCGGAAGTATTCGCTCTGGTGCGTGAGACGTCCCGCCGTTGTCTGAACATGCGGCATTTCGACGTGCAATTGATTGGCGGCATGGCCCTGCATGAAGGCAATATCGCTGAAATGAAAACCGGCGAAGGCAAAACCCTGGCGGCTACACTGCCCGTGGTGCTGAACGCGCTGACGGGCAAAGGCGTACATGTGGTGACGGTTAACGATTATCTGGCTAAACGCGACGCGCGTTGGATGGGCGAAATTTACGCCGCCTTGGGGCTGAAAGTCGGCGTTATCGTGCATGGCCTCAACGATGACGAGCGTCAGGAAGCCTATGCCGCAGACATCACCTACGGCACGAACAATGAGTTTGGTTTCGACTATCTGCGCGACAACATGAAATTCTATGCGCAGCAGCTTGTGCAACGCCCGCACCATTACGCCATCGTGGACGAAGTGGACTCCATCCTCATCGACGAAGCCAGAACGCCGCTTATTATTTCCGGCAGTTCCGAACAGTCCACGGGCTTGTACCGGCAGATGGACGAGATCGTGCGCAAGTTGAAGCCGATCGAACAGTATACCGTGGACGAGAAGGCCCGTACCGCCATGCTGACCGAGGAAGGCGTCGCGCGTTGCGAGGAACTTTTGCATCTGGAAAACCTCTATGACCCCTCGAACATCGCCGCCCAGCACCATGTGCTGCAATCCCTCAAAGCCCACCATGTGTTCAAGCGCGATGTGGACTACATCGTCAAGGACGATCAGGTGGTCATCGTGGATGAGTTCACCGGCCGTCTGATGCCGGGCCGCCGATTCAGCGACGGTCTGCATCAGGCTCTGGAAGCCAAGGAACGCGTACGGATCGAAGCGGAAAACCAGACCCTGGCCGCCATCACCTTTCAGAACTATTTCCGCCTGTACGAGAAACTGGCGGGGATGACGGGCACGGCGGATACCGAAGCCGTGGAATTCCACCAGATATACGGTTTGGAAGTCATTTCCATTCCGCCGAACAAGGCCATGATCCGCCAGGATCTGTCCGACATCATCTACCGAACCCAGAAGGAAAAATTCACGGCCATCGTGGAGTCCATCCAGGAACTCCACGCCAAAGGCCAGCCCGTGCTGGTGGGCACTATTTCCATTGAGACTTCGGAACTGATTTCTCAGTTGCTCAAACGCCAAGGTGTGCCGCACAACGTGCTCAACGCCAAGCACCATGAGCAGGAAGCGGAAATCGTGGCGCAGGCCGGCCAGAGGAACAAAGTGACCATCGCCACCAACATGGCCGGGCGCGGCACGGACATCGTACTCGGGCAGGGCGTAGTGGAATTGGGAGGTTTGCACATCCTCGGCACGGAACGTCATGAAAGCCGCCGCATCGACAACCAGTTGCGGGGCCGTTCAGGACGCCAGGGCGACCCCGGTTCCTCGCGCTTTTTCCTTTCCCTGGAAGATGATTTAATGCGTCTTTTCGGTTCTGACCGCATCTCCGGCCTGATGCTCAAACTCGGCCTGACCGAAGGCGAAGCCATTGAAAACGCCATGGTCAGCAAGGCCGTGGAAAACGCGCAAAAACGCGTGGAAGGACACCATTTTGAAATCCGCAAAACCCTGCTGGATTACGACAACGTCATGAGCCAGCAGCGCGAGGTTATTTACACCCTGCGCCGCGAACTGATGATGGAGGCGGATATCGAATCCATCGTCGAGGAATTTCTCGACGATGTGCTTGAGGAAATCTATGCGCCGCTGGAAAACGTCCCCGAGGACGGGCGCGCCGACGCCGAAGCCCTGGCGCTTGCCCGCCTGCGCGATATCTGCACCATCGATCGCGTACTGGCGCTTACCCCGGACGGCACACTGCCCGAAGGCGCGTTCCTGCCCGCGCGCAATTTGGCGCGTGAACTCGTTCTGAGGATTTTCGCGGAACTCGGCAGCGAAGCCGGAGACATCTACAAGGACATCCTGCGCTATTTCCTGCTGGAAGAACTGGATCGCTGCTGGAAGGAGCACCTGCGCAACATGGATCATCTGCGCGACGGCATCGGCTTGCGCGGCTACGGCCAGAAGGATCCTAAACTGGAGTACAAGCGCGAAGGTTTCGAGCTGTTCCGCGACCTGCTCTACCGCATACGCGAAGGTTCGCTCAAGGCGCTTACCCGTATCCGCGTCAAACGCGAAGAAACCGCACAGGAAGATTTTACGCACAAGGATGGCGGCGCCGCCGGGCATTCCTATTCTGGCGGCGCTACAGCGGCCGGAGCGCCGGCGCCGGCGCCGACTGTGCGCGCCGAGCCCAAGCTCGGACGTAACAATCCCTGTCCCTGCGGGAGCGGCAAAAAATACAAAAAATGCTGCGGCGCATAAGGGATAATTCCGAAAAGTTTTTGTTCAGCCCTAAAGTTTTTGATCCTCCCGTCCGATAAGATGTTAGGAGTATTATTGCGCATGTGTGGAGTGGAATCGCATGAGTGACGCTATCAGCCTGAATACGCTTGAAAGCATGCCTGCCTTGATTTTTGCCGGGGGTATGGAATCCCGGCAGCAGAATCGGGACAGGCAGGGCGCGCACGGCAGCATTGGCGTAGCCGATTCCGTCAAGCTGAGTCCTGAAGCCCGCGCCGCATCGGTGCCGGCCAATCCCTCCGCCACGGATCAGAATGTAGCCGCCAAGGCTATAGCCATAGAGGGCAAGGCGCGTTCGGAACAGGCGCAGCAAGCCGGAAACGGCAACCTCCCCCCCGGCATGAATCCCGAGCGGCCCTGGCCCGGCCCGGAACGCGCAGCCGCCATCTATGCCGCCATGCGCGACAGCGTCCTTCCCCAGACAGCCCTCGCCCCCTGGGGCACCGGCATTTCCCTAGCGGTATGACCCGAAAGCGCCACGTCTCCGTGTCCACCCTCCGCCAAGCCCGGAACAGGTTCATGGAGGCGCTTTTCACGCGATTACGCGAACTCTCGCCCTTGGCCATAGCCCTGTCCGGCGGCCTGGACAGCCGTTTTCTCGCGCATGCCGCACGGCTTGCATCCTGCGATATAACGCTGCTGCATGCGTCCGGACCGCACGTCAGCCCGCGCGAAAGCGAACGGGCAGCGCGTTGGGCCGCCGGACAGGGATCGCCGCTGCACGTTATATTTTTTGATCCCCTGGCCTTGCCCGCTGTGGCCGAACATACCAGGGAACGCTGCTATTTCTGCAAAAAAGCGCTGCTGGAAACCCTGCGTCCGCATGCCGCGGGCTCTACCCTTTGCGACGGAACCCAGGCCGACGACCTGCTGCATCCCTATCGGCCGGGGCAACGCGCAATCAAGGAAGCCGGCCTGTACTCCCCTCTGGCCGAAATCGGCCTCGGCAAGACGCGGATCCGCGAACTGGCCGCCTTCTCCGGCCTGGCGCACACAACGCAGCCGGCCCGGCCCTGTCTGCTCACCCGCCTGGCATACGGCCTGCGCCCTGACGCAGAAACACTGGCGAGGCTGGCCGCTGCGGAAGCGGCACTGGAAGATGCGGGATTGCACGATTTCCGCCTGCGCCTGACGCCGGCCCCGCAATTGCACGTTTTGGCCCTGCCGGAAAACATGCGGGCCTCCGTAACGCGCGTACTCGCGGCCCACGGCTTTGCCGAAGCGCAAACCCTTCTCCTTGACAGCCTGAGCGGTTTTTTCGACAGACAACAGGATATCACAACCCCTTAAAATTTCTGTTAATTCCAAGCAACAAAGGGCTGGACATCTTGATTCATGGGATATATATAAAGAGGTTCATATATCCTGCCGGGAGCAGATCATGAGTCATAAGAAAAGAGAACGCGCCAAGGAACTGGATAGACGCCGCCGTCGCCGCGAAGACCGTCTCAAGCAACGTATCCGCGAAGCAAAGGTCGCTGCGAAGTCCAAAGCGTGACACGCCTGTACTCCGGCGAATGCCATAGGCCGCAACAGAAATTCCTGATGGATGCCGTCCGGGATGTTTTGTCGCGTCCTTCAAAGCATCATGGAGATCCTCATGCCAATCTATGAATATATCTGCCCGAACTGCCAAAATATGTTTGAAAAATGGCTGAAGGTTTCCGAGGCTACGGAAACCGCGCCCTGCCCGAAGTGCGGCAGCCAGGCGCAACACATCATTTCCAATACCGCTTTTGTGCTCAAAGGCGGCGGCTGGTATGTCACCGACTACGGATACCGCAAGGGCACAAGCGAAGACGGAACGGCAAGCAAGCCCGGAACGTCCTCGGCTTCTTCCGCGGTCGGCGGATCTGAACAAAGCGCGGACCCCGCCCCTGCTGCGGCCGCGCCCAGCGCGGCAAACCCCACAACATGAAGACGCCGCCATGTATGAAATGAAGTGCCGCCTGGCAAAATTGCTGCTGGAAAAATCCTACCGCGAAGGCGAATTCCTCCTCTCGTCCGGCCGGAAAACCGACTATTACTTCGACTGCCGCCAAACCGCCCTGCACCCGGAAGGCGCATGGCTGATAGGCAACCTGTTTGTCGACATGATACGGAATATTCCCGCAGCGGCTGTCGGCGGGATGACCTTGGGCGCGGATCCGCTCGTCACGGCGACCTCGGTCGCCGCCTTGCAGCAGGGACGTTCCCTCGCGGGTCTGCTGGTCCGAAAGGAAGCGAAAGGACATGGGGCCAAACAGTATATCGAAGGGCTTGCCAATGTCGTGCCCGGTGAGCGCGTGATTATGCTGGAAGATGTGGTTTCCTCCGGCGCTTCGGTGCTCAAAGCCTGCCTGCGCGCCCAGGAGGCCGGCTTGACGATTGCCGCAGTATGCGCCATTCTTGATCGGGGAGAAGGCGGACGCGAAGCCGTCAGCAGGGCCGGATTCGAATTGCAAAGCCTGTTTACACGCTCTGAACTCGTGACCATGGGAAATGCGTAACACAGGAGTCCCGCAGCAACGGATATGCCGCCTTTAAGGAATATGTACAGAGGGGTCTAAAAAAAGTCTGGACTTTTCGCGAGTTGGGGAGTATGCTTGCGTCTATGCGTACGGCATGTTGTTCTCTAGCCTTTTGCGCCTTGCTCTGGGCGATTGTTTTGACGACAGGCGTTCCGGTCCGTGCCGATAACTGGCAGGCCACACTCCATGACGTCGCCCTGCCGCTCCGCGTAATCGCCGTAGATAAATCTCTGCAAGAACTCCATCTTTTTGAAAGACACAGCCCGGCGCGGCTTATACGAAGCTATCCCTGCACGACCGGGCAACACTCCGGCGACAAACAGGCCACGGGTGATTTACGTACTCCGGAAGGCGTGTATTTTGTGGGCTATAAAATTGCTGGCCTGGATTTTAAGGAATACGGCGGCTTAGCCTATACGCTGAATTATCCCAACCCGATAGACAGGTTGAACGGCAAAACCGGACACGGCATATGGATCCACAGCAAAGGGCAGCCCATCACCCCCTTGGACACGCGCGGCTGTGTGGCCGTCAGCCTGCCGCACATTGCGGAACTCGGCCCTCTGCTCATCACAGGCACTCCGGTGGTCATGGCCGAACATGTGGCAGGCACGCTCGCCTCCGTGCGATCGCCCATTACAGCCCGCCTGCTCAAAAACAAAATGCAGCAATGGACCAAAGCTTGGGCAAGCCGCTCTCCGCAGATGTTCACTTTTTATAATCCCGATGCCTATACCAAGGCACAGCCTGAGAGTTTTCAAGCATTTAAAGCAAACAAGGAACGCCTTTTCAAAATCCTGCCCTGGATTGAAATTCATAACCGCGACATCTATGTGCTGGAAGGCCCCGACTACTGGGTGACGTGGACCGACCAGTATTACCGCGCGTCGAATCTCTCCACGGAAGGTGTGCGCCGTCTGTATTGGCAGCGCGACGATACGGGCGAATTCCGCATCGTAGGCATGGAATGGGAACCCCGCAACCTGGGCATGCACGCCGATGTGCTCAAAGGCGCACTGGCTGCCGCGCCGGAAAACACGATGAGCGATGCCGCTCTGCCCCCCGATGCCGATGAAGCGCGTCCCGTGAGTGTCAGCGAAACCACACAGACCACCCCTATCCGTCCGGATGAAATTACCGTGCCGGAACGTCCGGCGCGTGACGATCCCCAGCCGGCGCGGCTTATGGCTGCGGTCAATCCGGCGCCGCAGCGCGCCGCCGCTTCCGACGCAGAAGTAATCCTGCGTCTCCAGCGCCAGATGGGGGAATGGCTCCAGGCGTTCAAAGATCGTTCTCCCGCGCTTTTTGCCTTCTATGATCCAAACGCATACGGCCGCCAAGTCGGCGACAAACAAAGCTTCCGCGCTTTCAAGGCGGAACAGGAACGCCTTTTCCGCAACAGTCCCTGGCTGCATGTGCAATCCCGCCCTGTATCCGTGGAAAAACAGGGAGACCATTGGGTGACTTCCTGTGCGCTGCTCTCCAGAGATCCGTCCCGTTCTGAAGAAGGAATGCGCCGCCTGTACTGGCAACAGGGTACGGACGGGCAATTCCGCATCGTGGGCAGCACGTGGATCCCGCAGCCGGATCTTGCCATGCAGGTTGATTACCTGGAAAGCGTCACCCCGCAGGTCAGCGCCATGATTGAAGCGTGGCGGCAAGCCTGGGAAAGCGGCAATCTTGACGCCTATGCCGGATTTTATCTGCCCCGTGCGCGCCAGGGAACCCGTTCCGGCCCCGACATCTTCCAGTACAAACGACTGGTCTGGGGCAAGTCTGTTCCGCAAAACGTGGAACTGTCCGGCATGCGCATCCAGTTGGACAAGGGAGGCCTGAGGGTGGATATGGCGCAAAGTTACCGCGACGCCTCCGGGTACCAGGATAAGGGAATCAAAACCCTTCTCCTTACCCCGCTAGGCGATACCTGGCGTATAGCCGTTGAAGACTGGGCGCCGCAACCCCCTCCGCAATCATGAACGCCGGAGAAAAATGCAGTCTTTTACTGATGCGCGACGACGGGCGCACCCGCCGCTGGCGTATCAGCCTGCGCCTTTTTCGCGTGCTGTGCTTCACAGTCGCCCTGCTCCCCCTGCTTCTTGGCGGCGCCGGATGGCTGGCTTGGTTATTATACGAGTACAATACGGAACTCATCGCCCAACAACACGCATTGCATCAGGATAACAAAACCCTCAACGCCGAGCTCGCGCGCCTTTCCAATATCGAACACCTGCTTGCTCTGCCTGACAACGCCAAGCTGCTCGCCTTGCAGAGCCAGCAGTCCAGGATCAAAGCCGCGGAACAGGGTGCAGAGCCTCCGGATTCCCCCCCCCAGGAAAACCCGAAGGAGCAGAATCAAGGAGACGCCATCAGCTTGGACGCATCGACTTCGCCGTTGCAGCTTTCCTCAACCCCTACTGTGGATATGAAGCTCATAGGGGTTGAGAATGTCCACGCCCGCCGTATGGGGAACGCCCTGCGCATTGTGCTGGACTTGCACAACGCCCAGCAAAAAAACCAGCTTGGCGGCTACGTGTCCTGCTCGATAAAAAACACGGAGGGCGAAAACCTGTTGTTGGAAGTCCCCAAAGATGTCGCCTCGTTCCGCATCAACCGCTACAAACGGGCCGTGCTCGCCCCGGTTCTGCCCCCCGCCGTACGCAGTCTTCCCGTGCTTACGGTGACGATCGAAATCCATCTCGAAGAACGGGGCATCGTGTACCGTAACGAATACCCCATCGAGCAATAGCGGGCCATGCTCCGCTTTGCCTCAGCCCGC
>Ga0123357_10005378_pt1 | contig 15317 bp, 7 predicted proteins | sample TergutEmb28metaG_FD_89873 | JGI IMG/M metagenome (GOLD analysis project Ga0123357, IMG submission 89873) | Embiratermes neotenicus P4 segment gut microbial communities from Petit-Saut dam, French Guiana - Emb289 P4 | ecosystem: Host-associated > Arthropoda: Insects > Digestive system > Gut ... | reverse complement strand
TTTTGGTAATTTCTCATCGCTCAGCCCCGATTATTATTCAAGGTTAACGGCAGACAACGGATGGATGAATCTTTCGTGGAACATCACGCAAGGAGGCAGTTATCTGTTGAATACTTCGGTAGAAAGATTGAATATTGCCTATAGCTATAATAAATGGAGTTTTGTCGTTGGACGGCAACGAATCAACTGGTCGCAAACGCTGATGTTCAATCCGAACGATATTTTTAACGGTTATTCTTTTTTCGATTTCGATTATCCCGAAAAAGCGGGCAGCGATGCGGTGCGGCTGTCCTATTATCCGTCGGCTGTATCGGTGGTGGAAGTGGCGGCAAAGCTCAATCGCTGGGGACAGCCGACTGCTGCCGCTCTGTACCGTTTCAACGTGCACGGATGGGATATTCAAGCGCTCGGAGGCATCGTCAACGAATACGACAGAGTGATTGGCGCAGGATTCAGCGGCGATGCAGGCGGAGTCAATCTTCGCGGCGAAGCGTCGTTTTTTCACTCCACACAAGCGGACGCTCCTTTGAAGAACACATTAGTCACTTCTTTCGGAGCCGATTATACTTTCAAAAATTCCTTGTCATTGACAGGAACTATTTTGTATAATCAGCAACCGACCGGCAGCTCAGGTAATTTTATGTCGCTTTACAATACGCCGTTATCGCCCAAATATCTTTCCATAACCAATTGGACGGCATGCGTTCAGGCAACCTATCCCATTACGCCTTTGCTGACCGGCGGATTGGCTATGGTGGATTTTGTGGATATGCCCGCTTTCTATTTCGGTCCTTCGGCTGATTATTCCCTTTCAAACAACCTAACTTTCAGCGCTATGATACAGCTTTTTACCGGAGGAGCAAAAACAGAATCAACCAATCTGGCTTTGGGGTATTTGCGGTTGAAATATAATTTTTGAAGAATTGCCCAAAAAATAATCGTATCTTTGTATTCAATACAAATAGCTATGTTCGTCACATTAACCATATTAGTTGTTGCTGTCATCTTCTTCATGAACGGAAAAATACGTTCGGACTTGGTTGCCTTGTCAGCGCTTATTCTACTGATCTTATTTGGGATATTAACGCCTGCCGAAGCGCTTTCCGGTTTTTCAAGCTCGATTGTTATCATGATGGTAGGACTGTTTATCGTAGGCGGCGGAGTTTTCCGTACCGGATTGGCAAATGTTATCAGTCGAAAAATATTGGCCTTGGCGGGCAATAGCGAGACAAAACTGTTCGTGTTGGTCATGCTGGTTACTTCCGTTATTGGAGGTTTTGTAAGTAACACAGGGACAGTCGCCTTAATGCTTCCCATTGTGGTAAGTCTGGCAATGGCGGCAAACACAAGCCCGAGCCGTTTCCTGATGCCGTTAGCTTTTGCCAGCAGCATGGGCGGAATGATGACTTTGATTGGAACGCCTCCTAATTTAGTAATCGACAGTACGCTCAGGGAAGCCGGTTTCAAAGGCCTTTCGTTTTTCTCATTCCTGCCTGTCGGCTTGATTTGCGTCGTATTGGGAATTATGACCCTTGGTTTTCTCAGTAAATTGTTTCTTACGAAAAACAAGGAAGTAGAAGATACAAAGCGATCGAAATCGCCTAAAGACCTTGCCAATGAATATCAACTTTCGCAAAATCTGTTTCGTGTACGGATTATTTCCGGTTCAACGCTGGCTGGTAAGAAACTGCAAGAATTGGAAATACTCAAACGATACCATATCAATGTCTTGGAAATAAGACGCCGAACCAATACTCAAAATCCGTTTTTAAAATCCATTAATCAGAAACTGGCTGGCGCCGATACTGTTATTGAGGAAAACGATGTATTATATCTTTTTGGTTCCTACGAACAAGTGCGGTTATTCTCGTCCGAAAGTAAAACCGGAATAATTGATATGCATGAATCGGAAGAAGAAGCGCCCACTTTTTCAGGAAAACTCCGGTTCGACATGATTGGGATTGCTGAAGTTGTGGTACTCTCTAATTCGAGATTAGTAAATCAGCCGGTGAAAAAATCAGGTTTTCGTGAAAAGTACAAAGTCAACATTCTGGGCATCCAGCGTCAGAAACGTTATATTCTACACGAAGTGAAAGATGAAAAAATACAATCGGGCGACGTTTTGCTGGTGCAGGGCGAATGGAGCGACATTGCGCTGCTTGCGGAAGAATCGACCGAATGGGTAGTTATCGGACAGCCGTTGGTCGAAGCTTCGAAAATATCGCTTGACCATAAAGCGCCGCTGGCAGCAGCAATCATGATCGGTATGGTAGTGTTGATGGCTTTCAGCATACTACCGGCTGTGGTCGCCGTCCTGATGGCTGCCGTAGGAATGATACTCACTGGATGTTTTCGCAATGCCGAAGAAGCGTATAAAACCATCAACTGGGAAAGCATCGTATTAATCGGCGCCATGTTGCCGATGTCGTTAGCCATTGAAAAAACCGGCGCTTCCGCATCCATATCCAAAGGATTAGTAGAAGGTTTGGGAAATTTTGGTCCTATGGCTTTGATGGCGGGAATTTATTTTGCCACTTCACTGCTCACGCTTTTCATCAGCAATACGGCTACCGCAGTGCTTTTTGCTCCGATTGCGCTGCATTCGGCTGCCGAAATCGGCGTGAGTCCCTATCCTTTTCTATTTGCGGTGACTATAGCAGCAAGCATGTGCTTCGCCAGCCCGTTCTCAACGCCGCCCAATGCATTAGTCATGTCGGCGGGACGATACACATTCATGGATTACGTAAAAGTAGGATTGCCGCTACAATTACTTTTCGGCATCGTGATGATATTGACGCTTCCTTTGCTGTTTCCATTTTAAAAAATTGAGAAATTGGCTTTTGAGGATCATTTTTATCTTCCTCAAAAAGTGTTTTTCAGCATGTAATTTGTGTACAATTTCATGAAACAGTACATATTCGGACTGTATGGCACAAAATTTTTACTGTGTGGCACATCATTCTTAATTCTTTTTCCGAACTTTGTAGCCTGAAATTATAAATTATTAATTATAAATTATATGAAAGTAAAAATTATCTTCAGTATCCTTCTCCTTGCCGTTTGTTCGGCAGGTTTTCCGCTAAAGGCGCAAACTTCGGATTACGGATTGATCTTCGACTCAGTCACGGGTAAGTTCTATCTTGATGTTTCAGGCAACCACGACCCGTCAGACCCGAACAACGTTCCCTATACCAGTCAGTCCGGCAATTGGAGTTGGGACGCCGCTACCCGCACGCTTTCGTTGAACAACTTCAGTTGGACAACCACAGCGAACTATGCATTATATATCCCTGTCGGCATCCCCCCAACAGCAACGACCATCGACGATCTTATCTTCAGCATAGCCGTAAATATCTCAGGCGTCAACACTTTTAGCAGCGAGAGCAGTCAGGCGGCAAACGGAGTCTACTACGGTATCTTGTCAGATGTCGCTTTGACAATCGCAGGCGACGGGCAACTGAACGCAAATGCGGTTGCCGGCAATTCGAACAACTCATGGGCGCAGGGGCTGACTATCTGGAATACTAGCTTGACAGTTTTAGGCGGCACGGTGAATGCTACAGCTAATAACGGCTATGGTTCGAAAGGGATATGGGTGTCGTATAGTAATAGCGATACCGTGACAGTTTCCGGCGGCACGGTGAATGCTACAGCTAATAGCGAGAGTCCGGAAGGGCTATTTGTCACTGGTAGCCTGACAGTTTCCGGCGGCGCGGTGAATGCTGCAGCTAATAGCAGCGGCGATATATCGCCCGTTGGATTGTTCTGCTTTAATTACACGCAAACCGGCGGCTCAGTGACAGTGAGAGGAGAGTCGAATGATCCTCTAAATGTTTTCGCCTTATATATAGGCAACACTCATCCTGGCGACATAGAGAAAATCTCCGGCGGCACGCTGAACGTAACCGCAAACGGAGGTCAATTCGATGAGGCTATATATACCGAGAACGCTACCCCTATAACGTTTGCCGGCGGGACAGTGACGGTGGCAGCTTCAGGGTCATTATATGGCTTTGTAGGCGTCGATTTCATAATAATTGCCCCGTCCTATACCTATTGGACAGACTGGGCAAGCGGCAGCGGGACGTCTGTTCCACCCGGCAAGGAATACAACAGCAATGAATATGATAGTAGAATGAGAACGTCCGCGTACGTCAGACTTACGACTCTATCCTTAACGCTGTCGGCTACGGGCGGCGCTTATACCGATAACAGCGTCGCGCTGACTGCCGCAATATCCAACTGGGAAACAGGCGCCGTTCCCACCGGTAGGGTGACATTCAAAGAAGGCGATACGACGCTCGGTACGGCGGAATTTGACGGTTCGGGCGCAGCCATGCTCGCTCTTCCTCCCATGATTGATGCGGGAAGCCATACCTATACGGCGGAATATTCCGGCGACGACAATTACCCCTATTGCACTGCCAATTGTAAGTTGAATGTGAATACATTCCTGTCGGTATCGCCAGCTGCGCAAAACTTTATCGCCGCCGGCGAAACGAAACCTTTCACTGTGGCATGCAACGATGCCGGCGCTCATTGGACGCTCAGCAATAGCGCGCCCTGGCTGACGATTTTGTCGGGCGACGACGGCGAGATGCTGATGAAAGCCGCCGCCAACTCTACTGCCGACCAGCGGTATGCCTTAGTCTCCATCGGCATACCGGGCGTCATGTCGCAGAGCATTCAGGTGACGCAGGACGGCGCCAGTGAGACGTCAATTGAGGCGGTTGGCGCTCCGGCAGTAAACGTTTATTCCCAAAATGGAGATGTGATTGTGAAATCGGATGTTCCGGTTCAAAGCGTTGCGGTGTATGATGTTTCGGGAAAATTAGTAAAGCAGGTGAAAGGGGGAAACGACCTTATCACGATTAGCGGTTTGTCCAAGCAGCAGGCGCTGATTGTGAGAGTGACAACATCATTGGGAACTATGAATTATGAATTAAGAATTAATTAAGCAAGGTTTCAAAAAATATTATCGCGCCTTGTCTGTCTGCATAAATAAACAATGAATTTAAAAACAAAAAAGTATGAAGACAGTACATTTTTTAAGCGCTTACTCATCGGGCTTGTTGTTATTGCCGCTTTGGGTTTTATTTTGATGTTGTTGTGGAATTGCGCTCAAACAACCGGCGTTCCGGACAACACTTTACTCTCGAGAAAACATTACGCTATACTACATTTACGTAAACGGATGCGACAATTGTATGAAGATATTATTTTGTATGAATAATGAGCATATCATCTATCTTTTTTTTATATCTTTGCCGTTTCTTATAAGTAAAATTTAGTATATATCGAATGAATAAACGTATTTTCCTCCTCTTATTGTGCTTTATTACGGGAATTTTTGTTTCCAGAAGCCAAGACGCAGAGTTTCAGACATTGAAAACGGAATTGAATCGTAATTTCTCAGTTTTGAAAAATCAACCAATCCCCGCCTATTATATTTATCTGCGATTAGATCAAATTCAGACGATTAGCTGTCTGGGAAGTATGGGACGCCTGCAGATGGCTCCCCGCGTGAGTTCGCCTACTCATGTTTTATCGGCATGCCTGCGGGTTGGCGATCGAACGCTGGACAATTCCCACGAAATAAGAGATTCCGGTTCAGGAGGAGGTTATCAGGATGTCCGTATCGGAACAGACCAGATTCCTTACGATAATAATCCTGCCGTACTAAAAAATGCGATATGGTTGACCTTAGATGATTTGTATAAACAAGACGCCCAAATTTACGAGCAAGTCAAAACAAATATCAATCTGCGTGTCGAGAAAGAAGATAAATCGCCTGATTTCTCTACCGAAAAAGCGGAGAAATATTACGAATCGCCTGTCGCATGGGATGATTTGCATATATTGCCTTCGGCATGGGAAGATAAGGTTCGGAAATATTCCGCAATATTCAATGAAAATCAAGATATAGTCAACGGCGCAGCTTACCTGTCGGCTTCGCTTGTCAGGAAAATCTTTGTTGATACCGAAGGACGGGAAATAGCGCAGAATGCAATCTCTTTTCAGTTGGCGTTAACCGCCGAAGCGATGGCGAGCGATGGAATGCGCCTGCCGTTGGCTAAAACGTGGACAACCTTTTCGATGGATGAATTGCCGTCGGACGACGAAGTGATACAGGCGGCTAAAGATATGAGCAAGATGCTTTCCGACTTGAAGAGCGCTCCCGTTGTCGAATCTTTTACCGGACCGGCTATCCTTTCTCCTGCCGCTGCCGGCGTATTCTTTCATGAAATTTTTGGTCACAGGGTAGAAGGCTCGCGGTTGAAACAGGAATCGGATGCCCAGACTTTCAAGAAGAAAATAGGCGAACAGGTTTTACCCAAATATATCTCCGTAACTTTCGACCCGACACTTAAGTACTTCCGCAAAACGCCGTTAAACGGTTCTTATCAATTCGACGACGAAGGAATAAGAGGGCAACGGGTGGATGTCGTTCAGAAAGGAATTTTGAAAAATTTTCTGATGAGCCGGACGCCCATTCAAGGTTTTGCTCATTCAAACGGACACGGTCGCGCGCAAATCGGCGCTGCTTCCATTTCCCGCCAATCCAACCTGATTGTTGAGAGTTCTCAAAAATTATCACAGGAAGAATTGATTAAACGATTAAGAAAAGAAGCGAAAGCGCAAGGGAAACCCTATTCTTACTATTTCAAGGAAGTTGCAGGAGGATTCACCAATACCAACCGCTACATGCCCAATGCGTTTAATATAACTCCTTTGGTTGTTTATCGAATTTATACCGACGGACGTCCCGACGAATTGGTGCGGGGAGTCAATCTGGTTGGAACGCCTTTGGCAATGTTTTCGCAGATAGCAGCCTGTGGAAGCGAATGTGCGGTTTTTAACGGAACCTGCGGCGCCGAATCCGGTCCGGTTCCTGTCGCTTGCGTATCGCCGGCATTATTGGTTAAGCAGATAGAAACGCAGAAACGCCCCAAAAGTCAAGCCCAACCGCCCTATTTGTCCAAACCCGAAGCAACGGATGCCTCTTCGGGAAGCGATGTTATTTCCAAATCAATCCGGACAGAAGTTGACCGCGCTTTGGAAGGCCTCAGCAAACAAAAAACGGAACCTCCTTTCTTTATTGCCTATACGCTGGGCGATATTAAGCAGTTGGTTGTTTCCGCTTCCAACGGTAGCCTCCTGTCGTCGGATGTCTATCCGGTTCGCACGGGAAACGCCCGTCTGTTGATGGGAAGCTACAATTGTACGGATGAAAACTTCACCGGAACAGGTAGCGGAGGAAACTACGGTTACGACGGTTCGCCCTGCCTGGATGATAATGAAGAAGGAATACGCTACACACTTTGGCGCGATTTGGACGCTATCTATAAAAGCGCCGTCGAAAATTACGAACAAAAACGGGCGGCTATCAAGCAGTTGAATATTCCGGCAAAAGATTTGGAACTGCCCGATTGGGACAAAACGCCGGCTGTTGTCATGGATACAGCGCCATTTCCCAAAGTAAACCTCGACCCAAAAACCTATGAAGAATATGTTGAAGCAGCCTCTTCGGTCTTCAACGATTATAAAGATATACTGAAATCGAATGTAACCCTGAGTATCTACGTTGCTACGAATTATTTTTACAATACGGAAAAGTCGGAGCTTAAATTACCGGCTATTTTTGCTTCTTTGGATGTGGCGGCATTGGCTAAAACGGAGGAAGGCGAAGACCAGCAAGCCGATTTGAATCTTACCGTAGGACATCCCAACGATTTGCCTCCTGTTGAAGACTTCAAAAAACAATGCAAGGAAGTGGCGGATAATTTAATGGAAAAGATACGGGCGCCTAAATTGCAGGAAGCTTATTCCGGTCCGGTCTTATTTGAAGGTTTAGCGGTTGTCCGTACGTTTTATTCAAGTTTTTTCTATGGAGATAATTCGCTGATCGCTCAGCGGAAACCGTTTTCGGCAGAAGGTTATTCTTACGGTGGAAACCGCTTGGAAGAAATGATTGATAAACGCATTACAGCAAAAGAAATTACGATTGAAGATTTAACCGGAACACCCGAATACAAGGGTGTGAAATTATTGGGGTATGCCCCTGTCGACGCCCAAGCGGTTGTTCCGCCCGCTAAATTGACTTTGGTTGAGAATGGAATCCTGAAAACTTTATTGAGCGACCGCGTGCCGACTGCTAAAGTCCCTCATTCCAACGGACATTCCATGTTTACGCCGGGAGCGGCTTCAATGACAAACACAGGCGTTGTTCGGATGAGCAGTACGCAAATGAAATCCAAAGAAGAACTTCGCAGCGAACTTTTCCGGTTGGCTAAAGACGAGGGTTACAGTTATGCTTATATTGTCAGAAACATTTCCGATACGACGCCTTTGGAACTTTATCGCGTCAATATTGCCGACGGTACGGAAGTACGGGTTCGCGCGGCAACGATCACCAATTTGGATTATCAATCATTCAAAAGAATCAACGCCGTTTCCGACAAGGAAATGATTTACAATGGAATCGCAGGCAATCTGCTGTCGGTGATCGTTCCGGATGCCATTTTGTTCGAAGAATTGCAAATCCAAAGCGACAGGGTGGATAATTTTAGAAAACCGCCGGTGGTTGGACAGAATGACAATGGCGCTAAATAAATTCATTACTATTAATTATTTCTTAATGATTTTGACGAAATTCGACAACTGAATTTGTTTTTATGAAAAGCTTATATATTTTTTGTAATTATTTGTTAATCATTATATTAGAACTTGTCTTTTACTCATGCTCGCAGCAAAAAGGAGAAAACGATGTTTTCACTCAGGCATAAAAAAAACCCTCAACGGGCATACCTGCCCATAATTTTTAGTCAACGGCAAAGGTACAACATTTTTTTATTTTCCGTTGTTCCGTTGTTATGTTGTTATTTGTTTTTAATTTTTTATCTTTGCACCAAAATAGCAATAGTATGGAAGCGGTAGCAGGAATTAAATACACTAAAAGCCCAAAAGGAAACAAGCGTTATGTACGTGTCGATTTGGATATGTACGGTGAAAATCAATTGTTAGAAGACTTTTTGGATATGATTGATATAGAGGCTCGGAATGGAGAACCTACCTATCCTTTTGAGGAAGTAATGAAAGCAGAATTTGAACGTAGAGGGTTAGAATACAATGTATAATGTAGTATTTAGCAATTCTTCCAAAAAAGATTTGGAGAAAGTCAATTCCACTTACCTTGTTTCCGTTGCATCTCACATTAAAAAATTGTCGTTAAATCCTCGCCCTTTGGGTTGTGTTAAACTTGCCGGTTCTGAAAATCATTACCGAATACGGGTAGGAATTTACCGCGTTATCTATTCCATAAAAGACGATATACTAACCGTTGAGGTTATAAAAATTGACCACAGGAAAAACGTTTACAGATAAAAGTATTATGGGACTGATTTATTTTTTCATAGGCTTATATTATTCAATAAACAGAAAGTAAAACGAAAAAAACATGGAGCAGGAAAGTAATGCTATAAGCGCTGAAACGTTTTACAACCGGCCAGATGTTACTCAGGGGAGGTGATAACTCGCCAAAATGTTGCTTAATTCACAATTAATATCATTATCTTTGCATTCTAATAGTTGAATAATATAAATTATTGAACAATGAAAAAAGGCAACATCCTGGTTGTTGACGACAACAAAAATGTACTGACTGCATTACGGATACTCCTCGAAAACTACTTCGTGAACGTTACGCTTTTGTCCTCGCCAAAAAATATTCAATCTGTTATCTATGAGGTTAATCCGGATATCGTTTTGTTAGACATGAACTTTTCTGCCGGAATCAACACCGGAAACGAAGGTTTATACTGGCTTTCGGAAATAAAAAAACAGGATGTGGATCTGCCTGTAGTGCTGTTCACTGCTTATGCAGATATTGATTTAGCCGTCAAAGCGTTGAAACAGGGAGCAAGCGATTTTGTCGTCAAACCCTGGGATAATGCACGATTGGTAGCTACGCTTCAATCGGCTTACGCTTTGCGGGAATCGCGCAAAGAGGTGAAACAATTGCGCGAAAAACAGACTGTTCTGCAAGGAGAACTCAATAAGGAACGCGACATTTGCTGGGGCGTTTCCAAAGCCATGCAGGAATTGCAGCGATTGATACAAAAAGTGGCTCTGACGGATGCCAATATCCTGATTACCGGCGAAAACGGTACAGGTAAAGAAGTTGTCGCCCGTGAAATCTACCGGCTTTCTCCACGAAATAAAGAAGTGTTAATCGCCATTGATATGGGCGCTATTACCGAATCGTTGTTTGAAAGCGAATTGTTTGGACATGTAAAAGGCTCGTTTACAGATGCTAAAACCGATCGAACCGGTAAATTTGAAGCGGCTAATCATGGAACATTGTTCCTGGATGAAATCGGGAATTTGTCTTATCCCCTGCAAGCCAAAATTTTGAATGCTTTGCAATCGAGAACAATTACCAAAGTCGGCGACAACAAACCGATAGCCATTGATATCCGTTTGATAAGCGCTACGAATCGCAACCTGCAGGAATCGGTGCGTAAAGGAGAGTTTCGCGAAGATTTACTCTACCGCATCAATACGATTCATGTGGAAATTCCGGCGCTGCGCGAACGAAAAGAAGATATTCCCCTGCTGGCTGAATTTTTCTTAAAAAAGTATGCCCGGAAATATCATAAAGAAAATATCCATTTTTCCGATGAAGCCATCGGTAAATTGAAAGAATACCTGTGGCCCGGAAATATACGGGAATTGCAGCATACGTTGGAAAAAGCCGTCATCCTTTCGGAAACTGACGTTTTACAAGCCGGCGATTTTTATCTGAATTCAATCGTTCAATCCGGTATTGAGATCCCGGGAACATTGGACGAAGCAGAAAAACGCTTGATACAAAATTCGTTGAAACGAAACAACGAAAATCTCTCTGCTGTTGCTGCCGAACTGGGCATTACCCGTCCGACATTATATAACAAAATGAAAAAATATCATCTCGATTAAATTCCGTATCGCTTGTTTAATTCTATTCAACACAAACTCAATGTTTATACGGCTTTGCTTGTTTTAGCGGTAGCCGGTGCGACAATCGCTTTTGCTTATCAAAAATACCCCTTTGCCTTGCTGGGTATCGCGCTTATCATCTATTGTCTTTCTGCTTTGGGAAAATGTTATAAACGGTATAATCAAAATTTTATCTTCTTACTTAACGCTTTGGAAAACGGCGATTATTCGTTTCATTTCTCAGAAACCAAACTTTCGGCTCGGGAAATAGAAATGAATCTGATGATGAACCGAATCAAAGAGATTTTAACGAAAGCTCGGGATGAAGTGATTGAAAATGAAAACTTTTTAAGTTTAATACTCGAATCGGTTTCCACAGGAATTATCATTATTGACAATCGAGGCATTGTTCAACGAGTGAATCATGCGGCAGTGAACTTGCTGGGTATCCCTCATTTTTCACATGTTAATCAATTACATAGCATTAACGAGACTTATCCTGCTTTGTTTCATCAGTTGAAAGCCGGCGACCGAATCCAGATTTCTTTAATGAACGAGCGGGAGGAATTACCAATCAGTCTTCTGGTTACCGAAGTCCGTCTCAAACGGGGGATGATGCGCATTCTTACGCTGAATAATATCGGCAGCGAGTTGGAATCGAAAGAAATGGAATCGTGGATACGCCTTATTCGCGTGATGACGCATGAGATTATGAATTCCATCGCTCCGATTACGTCGCTGAGCGAAACCATGCAGTTCCTGTATAATTCCGGCGTTGATTCCAATGAGTTGAGACAAAACACGCTGGAGGCTTTTGAAACAATTCATACCACCGCTGCCGGACTTCTGTCGTTCGTGGAATCGTATCGTAAGTTTACGTCAGTGCCCAAACCTAAAAAACAAAACTTTGTTGTTAACGCTTTGGTCGATAAAGTGATTAAATTGCACGAAGCGGCTCTCGCGGAAAAAAGCGTCGCCTTGGAAATCCACCTTCCGGAATCGCTAACTGCTTATGCCGACGAAAATTTGATTACCCAAGTAATGATTAATCTGCTCAAAAATGCAATAGAAGCAATAAAAGCGGACAACAACGGAAAAATCATTATTTCCGGCGAATGTAATGCGGAAGGCAAGATCGATTTGGAGGTTGCCGATAACGGCAAACCCATTCCCGCCGATGTGTTACCGCATATTTTTATCCCGTTTTTTACAACCAAATCTTCAGGCTCCGGCATAGGACTCTCTGTCTCGCGTTACATCATGCGGCTCCACGGCGGAAAATTGCATCATCTGCTTTCTTCCGACGGAATGACTGTGTTTCAGTTGGAAATGGAGCAAAAGATTATTTAATACATGTTTACAATCATTTAACAGATTTCCTTATACAACAAATAAGAAATGGCATACCTTTGTGCCCGATATTTTAAACATTAATGTCAAATTTATAATTAACAGGTTTTTATGAAAAAGCGAATTTTAGGAACAATTTTATTTGCAAGTTTGTTTATTGGCGCAAATTCTGAATTCGCCGTAGGCGATTCATATCAATAGAAAACAATTGCGATACATTCTTCCATTGCCCGTAGGGCATTCACGATGAATGTCCTACGGACAAAAGCGGTTGGATTGGAAACGTATTCTATTGATATGAAAGCCCTGACGGGCTACCAATATTAAATCCGTTCCGGATTATTTATTTTTTCAACTGAATAGTATTTTGCCGGTCGGTTGAAAGATACGGCGTTTTGATATGCAATATCCCGTTTTTATTCTCCGGCTCATAGAACCAACCCGATGGAGAGGCTTCAAAAATTGCTTTGTTTTTTTGCCGTTTCATTTTTTGTCCCTGCAACAATACCGCTTTTGGTAGCGTTTTCGTATGAATATCCAGCAGATACACGCGCTTGTCCAGACGACCGGTGAAATCTCCCGAAGCGGCATTCAACACAACATCCATTCCGGCGGTTGACGGTTTGACTTCAAACTTTGTGGTTGCGAATTTTCCTTCCTTATATTCCCTCGTATTGCCGTCGTCTTCATACAGGACAAAAGAAGCGTCCGCTCCGGCGGGATAAATATCCAACGTGAGCGTGTCGGTTGGAAATTGCCCGTCGTACATCATTTGCTGGTAGAGCGGGAGGATTGCCCCTGCCCGCACAAACAGCGGAAGTTTATCGAGCGGAGCAGGATAATCGGTGAGTGTCGTATTGCCATTGTATTCAGCGTCATCCCAATAATCAATCCATTTACCGGCAGGCAAATAAATACTGTCGCGTTTGGATTCCGGCGTATAAACCGGCGCTACCAATAAATCTTTTCCCAACAGGTATTCATATTTGACCTGATCGCTCCATGCGACCGGATCATCGGGATATTCAAGCACTAATCCCCTCACTGCCGGCGTTCCCGTCTGATGCGCATTATTGCATAGCGTATACATATAAGGTGTGAAGCGTTCTTTCAGCATCAAATATTTACGGTTAATTGAAGTAAAAGGTTCGCCGAACAGCCAGGGTTGTTTATCTTTTATACCGTTCTTGTTGTTGCTTGCCCAACCCGACATTCCCATGAATACCGGAGTGAAGCATTTCCATTGCAAATCGCGGACGTAGGTCGAGTCGCTGCCTCCGAAAATACCATCGACATCGCCCGTTGCATAGTTTTGTCCTGATAGTCCACAGCCTACAACCGTCGGAATATGCCAGCGGATATAATTCCAGCTTCCGCTTTGGTCGCCCGTCCACAACACGGCATTGCGTTGCGAGCCTGTCCATCCGCATACCATCCAGACAAAGCCGCGGGCATTGCTGTTGTTTTCAATTCCGTCGAAAGCCGCTTTTGCCCCGTCTATTGCATATTTGAAGCCGGGGCCTACCCAGGCGACATCCAATTTGCAGAGGCGTGTACCATATTCGCCTACCTCGCGGGCAATTCGTTCCACGCCGTTTTCTGTCCACAATCCGGTGCGGAATCCCCGCTTCATGAGTTCGTCCACCGTATATTTAAGGTCGGTGTATCCGCAACCGTAACCGTCGTTGGGCAAAATCCATCCGCGCGGCATCGCATTTTCAATATATTTATCGGCAATCAAAGAAATAACGCTCGGCGTAAGTCCATCGAAACCGGTGGTTGTCGAGCCGTTGGTATTTCCCGACTTGGCGCCGCGGTTATAACAGTTTGCATCGCCCATACTCAATCCCCATCGGGGAACCAGAAAAGGTTTGCCTGTGATGTCGGTATAATCATTCAAAATATCTTTCAGCGAGTTTCCTGCAAAATAGTAGCAGTCGAACCGGCTTTCGTTCTGAACCAGCCGCACCGTATCTTTAAATGCATATTCGCCTGTGGAATAGGTATTTCTCATAGCGCCGTAGCCCATCGTGCTCATGTAAAATGTTGCCGGATTCGGATTTCCGCCGTCTTTCCAATTGTAGTCGATGGTCATCTTAATCGTTTGATCCCTGTGGGAGAATCGTCCGTTTTGCATTCCTCCGCCAAAGAATTGTTCTTTTTCACCCCGTTTCAGGTATTGAACGGTTTGTTTGCCGTAGGTAATGCCTTGTGTTTCTTCCCAAACCAAAGCAGTATTATCCGGTTTGTACATTGCAAAACGCAATGGATTTTTGTAAGCCCTCAGCGCGACATCAGCCGTAGTCATCAGGTAATAATCGCCTTTATCTTCCATTTTTACTTTCGGTTGCTGAGTCGGAGTGTTGATGACAATGTCGTTTCCGGCAGGATTACTAAATTCTCCATCGTATGCCATCCAAATCCGGAAAATATCATCTCTTAAGAACTGGATTTTGAATTTGGTCAGGTTGCAACTGAACTGTATTTCGTTATTGTTTTGTATAATATCCGTGATTGCCCCTATATGGCATGCCTGTGAATACAACTCCATCGAAAGCGTATCGTTGGAAGTTCTCAGATCGCCCGCGAGCGCAGTATAAAACAGAATCTTGTGTACGCCTACGTCGCTCAAATCCACTCCGGAAAATGAAATCCGCAGGGTATCAATAATGCCGAACGGTTTTTTGGCAGAAGCTTCCACCGTAGTTTTCAGCGCCTGACGCTTGTCGATTTGAAGATAACAATCAAAATTATTGGCAATGGGGCGGGCGCTCAGGTTTACGATGTTGAACGCCAGCGTATCGTTTTTTCCGAACGTGTTGCCTTCCAATGGATGCGAAGTAATGTTGAGCGCCTGAACATCCTGATCGAGCGCTTCCGACAGTTCTATATCGTCGATCATCCAGTACCACTGGTACATGTGCCGCCAGAAGAAACGGACATATACCGTTTTTTGTCCTGCCGCCACGTGCGTGATATTGAGTTCGACG
>Ga0123357_10005377_pt1 | contig 15318 bp, 8 predicted proteins | sample TergutEmb28metaG_FD_89873 | JGI IMG/M metagenome (GOLD analysis project Ga0123357, IMG submission 89873) | Embiratermes neotenicus P4 segment gut microbial communities from Petit-Saut dam, French Guiana - Emb289 P4 | ecosystem: Host-associated > Arthropoda: Insects > Digestive system > Gut ... | reverse complement strand
GATGTAGCCATGTGTTAAAAATTCGGTTTCATGTTTGATATATTGTGGCAGATCCACTTCTGGGCTTCAGTATCTTTTGTCTTCTAAGGACATCTCAACTACTTATTAGTTTCAACCACGTGTCTTTGGCAGTTCATACTGGAAGGAGATGCATTTTAACAAAAAATCTTTGTTGCCTTCAGGTATTGACTGCTAGCAGCCTATATGGTAGGTAATTACTAGTCTTCAAGATTGTCAACAAGGTAGTTTCAACTACATGGAAATGTAAACAAGGCATATGCCTTAACTGATTCCTGAAACATGGGAAACCTTTACATTTGAATTGGAAAAACAAGGCAATTTAGCTACCTTACAAGAGCTGTGGATGGCAAACATTTAATAATAAATAAACCACAAAACTGTGGGTCTTCATTTTTCAATTATAAACACATTCTTAGCCCTTATCCTGCTAATGTGGAGAAGAGGGTGAGCTAATAATGCCAGCAATTGGCAGATGGGATTGAACTCGGCGTTTAAAGAATTAATAAACGCCATCCATGAAAATTATAAATTCGTAATAAATGACGCAAGTTTCATGAGATGGTTCCAGGGTGGCAACTTTTCAAATAGTCCATCTGAGGGAAAACAAAATAGACAATTTAAACACCAATACTGGTATAGTACATGGTCAACAAGAACCAATTTATAGATTTTGTTGCTGACCAAGGGTTTTCCTATATAGAAAATAATGTGTTCCATATATGCCAGCAATAAAGCTGGCAATTATGAGTATGTGATTTCCAATTACCAACTCTTGTGAGAAAAGTAAATATTTACATGTGAGTTTGAGAGTTTAGCTCCTGGATTTTGAGTGTTCAGTCATTAATTTGAAATTTATGTAGAAATACTGATGCAGTTACAAGCCAGGATGTGTGCAGCAGGTTGTAGCTAGGGTGGGGTGAATGGTGTGGCTGCCCTGGACAGCCAGAGTCCAAGGTGGGTGCACACCCAAAATTTTTCACTGGGGTGGGGGAAAGTTGACCATGAGGCTATATATAATTATATTTGATTTTAAAAATAGTGTTGCATTTATAATAGCAACTTGACACTGTTTTCAACTGCCTTTATGTACACACAAATATAGCTACATAATCTATGAATCAATTTCAATCATAAAGTCTAATCTTATTTAATGTAATCTAAGACAACCTAAGTTTTTTATTTTGTCATACTTCTAATGTACTAGACATCAGCTGATTTTGGGTGAATGCCATAAAACTTTTTAACACATTTCCTACAAAATCTGTGACTTTCAAATTTCAATTTGGTGCTGACGCCCGGCGGCCCCCCCCACTTGGGTGCGCCCCTGGTTGGACCACGGGCGGCAAAATGAATGTTTCAAATGAAGTAATTTGATATTTTGCGCTAAACACATCTTGAAGTATTGAGACAAAAAGAAGTTCAATAAATTGCTATTTTTTAAGTTCGTTATTTCTGCCAAGGGTAGCCATTATTATGATTTCCGCAAACGTCAAAAAACCTCCCTAAGCCCACTGCATGTTCGCACACATCGGGTATATACATTATACGCAACCGTGAGTCGGGCAGGTCCACGAATCAGTACCACGATCAAATGCAGCATGGTATTCATCTGTGGTCAAACTGCCGCCGCCAGTAAACTTCTGCCCTATGCATGGATCAGACGCTATGCTTCTACCTAACTGTGCTGTGTACCACGGTACCGGCATGTATCGATTAGCTCGTCCAGATCGTCCTGATGTAAATTGTCTCCGGGTCAACCTATAGGTATGATCTGTGGTGTCAACGTGGGCCTGGGGCGACGTTTCCGTCATGCGGTCTGTGGTGTCAGTCATCCGTGTTTGGAGTGTGGTAGTGTGTTGCAATGTACGTGGGAACGTCAGAGGTAAAGTATCATGTTAATGCTTATTTTCTTACTCGATTTCCATGTACATTTTATGACAGATTTTATTGTCGATTATGCAGCGTATCCGAAACAATGTTAGTTAATTAATTTAACGTATTTGTGAATGACTAGGTGAATGGAGGATTCACTTGTAACCTAATAATGACTGAGGTACGGAACGTTAGTATCAAGATTTAAGGGATTATAAAGGAAGAATAGGTGTGTAGACATTTCATTTACCAAATAAATGTCACAAAGAACAGGAATTACCAAAAAGCAGTGTAATAGGTGTGTGTTCCGTAAGAAGGAAACGTGTTTGTAAGTATGCACTGAAACCGATGTCCATAACAGAGAATTACTGCACTTTGCTAAAGCGTTATTCACAAGTATGAGAAGTAATTTAAAGGTACTTGCACGCTTAGTTAATTTTACTTTAATAAAAATTTCGCGTAATTGCCACAAAAGCTGCAATACATATGCAATTTGATTTGGTTTGAATATAGGTTTTAAAGGGACGTGATCATCAATCCTATGAATGCAGTGATTTCCTTGTGTCATTTCTGTGAGCTCCATGGACCTAGTGTTTTGTTTGTGACACAAGCATTTCATGAACCACATGATCCAGCGGCAGAGCCAGATGTCCAGCAGCCAAAAATGTGTTATGGCATTGCATCAGGAAGGTGCAGAGTGTTATCAACCAACACGCCAGTCTCTTGTGAGGTACATGTGCTGTCTAATTGTATGCAGACAAATAATAGCTTTTTGTTATAGGAATTATATAATTTGTATCTGTAAACAGATGTCTCGATGCCAGGGCAGTTGACAGTAGAGTACATTGCCTAGGTGACCACCATTATGGTTCATGGATGTTGAAATATTTCTGATCACTGCCTTATTTATGCAATGTGTGTAAGTAGAATGTGTAGCCAAGGTTAATACAGACAGCTTGAGGACTGTTATCAAACCAGAGGAATCTGTTTGAGCTACCCACATATATTTCTGGTTTCTTATTTTATTTTTATTTGTTTGTTTTTGCTTTCTGTAAAAATGTTGCCAGTATGAGATTTGAGACTCTCATAACATTGTTGAAGATTCAGGTTGTCTAGGATGTTATGCTGTGTTTTTGGGTAAGTGGTTCCAAAGATTTGGAAGGACTGTAGTGCCTTCATCTTCTGGCTCAAGCAGAATAGCATTGCAGGAAGAGAGTGTTGTGTGGGTAGCAGATGGTCAGAGTGGCAGGTGGCAAATCAATTAGAGATGTGGTGGGAGAGGCTGTGGTGTACAGGCATAAGCCCCAAAGAGGGACATTGGTAGGTGCTGTTTGGTGATTGGCTTCTTCACCATACATTTATCAGTGAATGCCTCTGTGATCCTGCTCATGCTGTGTTACATCACAGAAGACTTGAATCTTCATTCTGTCCATATTTGATACTATATCATGCCAAATGTCGGATGGTTAGTGAGTGATAGTGTGGAGTGAATGTGGGTAGAAATGGTGTTGGCCTTAAAAGACTGAATGAAACTTTGAGAAATGTCAGTCAGAATAACTGGTCTTTGGTCCAAGATTTGAACTTTTGACCTCCCAGATATGTTGTAGGAGTGCTTGCCATTTGACTATGACGTTTGGTGTTTTCTTACAGTGTTCACTGTGTAGCAAGATCACATACATTTTTGAGTGTAAATGAGTTCATGTCATTGGTTAATTTATGTCACATTGTATGTATTTTTGCATCTGCAGGTATTTATGCATGTGTTGTTAGAGGGCAGTACAGTTTGTGTGTGGTGTAGAGTTTCTTGAGACTGACAATTTTTTTCTCATTTTATGGTATAGAGAATTGGTTAAGGTCTTAACCAAAAACTATTGCATTAATGTGTATAAAAGATAGTGTTATGTTCTGTGGACATTTCCTAAATTCTTTCTTCTCTGTTTGTGTCAGTTCATTCTTTCATACTCTTTGAACACAATTGATATGTTTCTGACATTTAAGATTAAGTTCTGAATGGGTCTGTGTTCTTGTCTTTCCAATTTTTTTTGCCTGATGTGCCAGTTTTCCTGAAATCTTCATTACCCGGCTGAACTGTCTTATTTTATTTTAGTTGTGGTTCTTTTTTTTTAATTATAATTCTAGTACATTTCTTAATATCCACATCCTGTCCAATTTCAACACATGTAGACATTTCAAATTGTTTTTTTTTTTTCTAACTCCAGTAATAAATTTTGGATTCCAGAATTTTCTGTAAAATTTAATTATAATCCTGTTCCCTCTAGTTCCTTCTGTAAATGTCTTAGCTAATCATCCATGAGAGGCTTTGGGCTATAAAATAATAAATATTAATGCTTGCCCCCACCCCTATGAATGCATACAAAATATTAAAAAAGAGTATATAATGTCTCTAATTGAGTAAGCCTGCATTTATTCAGAGACAGCCTGCTTTAACACAGTGAAATTAAAAACTATGGATTTTTTTAAGCCTTTCATATTCTTGGTAGAACTTTTGTATTTAAAACTACCCATTCTGTAAAATGTACCCAGTTTAATTCTAGCATGGCCTGAGATGCTTCAACTTGCAGTTTGCCCTTTTGTGTCTTCGTATTTACAACGTTCAGTTACGAGAGATGAACAAATTATGCATCCCACTATCTTTGCAGCTTGTAATAAATTGTGTGTTACAGGCCTGCCAGTCATTGGACCCTAAACAGAAGTTTTTATGCAATGATCATGAGGGAAGAATCAGTTACTTGAGTGCTCAGCAAGCTATTCAGCATGATGTGGCAGCTCTAGTTCGTCAGGCCTGCATTCGTAGCCTGAGTTGTGAGGTGGGAAATGCATTGCAAGCATTGACAAAATGTCTAGTATAGAAACTTTCTAGCTGTCAGATGGTGGGTTTAGTCTCTGCAAAAGTCTCCGTGAGACTTCTGTTATAAGATCCTGGAAATGCCTTGATATGTTGGAGCACAGCAGGGGTGGAGCCTGTTGGAACCCAAACCCAAGTCATCTAGCCAGTAGCTAGTGACTTCATTGTCGGTTATATGTACATTGTTAGTTCTTTATTTCTCAGTGTAATTATGTCCTAAGTTTTTTTAATTTTATGGCCTCAAATTGTGTGGTCTCTAATCACGTGGCCAGCATGCATGTTTGCAAAACAGAGCAGTAGGCTTCCAAGACTTTCAGGCTAAGAGATTAACTCAGGACTTTTCCCAGGTGTGAAGCAGAAATACCCATTGCCCAGAGTGGACATTTGTTTTACAGTTTGAGAGTTTGGTTTGATAAGAAGACGTGTTGCTGGTAACACATGCCTTCAAATGGTTTTGCTGTACAGGTTAGTCCAGGGAAGGAGGGTCCAGTCTTCTTTGGAGATGAAATTCGAGGTCATGTACTGAGTTACACATTCTTTCTGAAAGATGCACAAGCTCGAGGCTTCCATCGCTGGTTCAGCATCTCTGTTGTAATGAGAGACAAGTTATTTCTGCTCAACTCATGGCCGTTCCTTGTGGAGAATATTCAGACTCTAGTCTCAGCACTTCAGGCAAAAGCTGCAGAAGTAAGAACTCTTTGTTTGTTTGTTTGGTTTAGTAACCATTTCTGATGGCAAGGTTAACTTTGATCCATTGGAAGGAAAGCTACAGAAATGAGAACTGTTTGTTTACCCCAAGTGGTATATCTGTGCAGTGACGGTAGCAGCTGCCTGGCCAGCAGGGAACTCTGTTGCATATTTACAGTCTGAAAGTTTGCAATCAAGCCATAATTCTGTGACCAAACATCCAGTCATAGAATAATGCCAAAATAATCTGCCATCTGTTGGCTACTAGCAGGAACTCCTTCCTTATATTCATGGTGCTTTGAAATGAAGGCCAAGCGGTACAGGAAAAAGCCACTGAGTTCTGGACCATATTTTGGCTGATAGATTGATTGCCAGAAGTAAAGTTTGACTAAATAGGTTTTATTTTAAATTTGAAACATGCCACTCTTTGTAATTAATAAAATAACATTTTACTAAAGTTTTATTTCTGCCCTCACAACAATAAGTAGCACAATACCATATTTACCTTAATGCAAAATGGCTGTAATCTAAGATTACCCCCCCCCCCACACACACACACACACACACACATATGAACATGTCTGCCACAGGAAGATGTATTTATCCAAATCTAAGATGACCCCCCCAAAAACAACATTCTGCTAAAACAGTGTTTTACTATTCATTGCATACACTTAATATGCAAAGCATGACACATTCTATCTACCTTTACCAAGCAATGTCATTCTCCATCTTCACAGTACTGCCTTCATCTTCCTCACACTCACTCCTAACATCTCCATCCTTTGCACTGTCATTGCACATCATCAATCCTTTCCACTGCACAGGATATATAGCATTTCTTAAAACACTTCACATTCATTTCTGGTTAGATGTGCTGCCATGCCGTTATGATTCACATTGACTAAATAATACATGTATATTTCTTGGTTTAGAAACTAACTTGAACCCATGAAGAGTCACAGTTTTCTTCATGGGTGGTGTAAGTGGTGTTAAGAATTTAAATATGTGTGTTCTGAATTTTTGTATTGTGGCCGTTCTTAGGTACATAACTTGACAAGTTAGAGTGTCTGTGGTGCCCAGTGATTGAGAATAGCTCAATTTAAGAGGTTCATCAGGCCTGAAAACAGAAACAGCCAGCTTCCAAAACATCATGAATTTTTAAAAATTAGACAATGGACAAAGTCCCAAAAAAAAGAGTGCGTCATTTAACTTTAGTCATGCCGTGTTCTGTCTTTTGGATTTCATGACCCTTAAAGATGGGACCAATAGGTTGTCCTGAAATGTCGGTAAGGAAATACCACTCTACACCGTGTAATATCTCAGATGAGCAGTGATCTCACGTGATGATTTGGCAATGCAGACCTTGATTTGGCTCTGTATGGTCCTACTTGGTGCAGTCTGGTTTGACACTTAATATCTGAATTTAAGACCTCTCATGTTGAAATGCCAACTTTAAGTTAAGAACTTAGTCTTGCATTCGAATAAATATGGTATATAGGTGTCTGGAAATTAATAACTGACTTTTCCCTCCAAGGGTTGTTTCCATGATGGGGCAGAGTGTTTTGTTTTTTGCATACATTTTCTATCAAGTTAGAAAATGTCATACTATTTAATGCCATAAGAAATTGTGCTGTCTTATATTGATGAATGAAAAGTTCAAAATGTAACATCATGTCATAGAATACAAGTAGAGTTTTAGATTTACAAATGAGTGAGTCAGGTTAAAATGTCAAAGGTTTTGTTTGTTGTGTTAAAATCTCAAACTATGTAAGGACATCAGACAGCCGTAACAAGGCTGTAAAATATAAGGGGAATTTTTATTAACTCAGCAAAAATAAGTGTATGTTTAGCAGCCAAAACCTTGTACATATCTTAGTTCTTACTGTGAGTGATCATGCAGCTCCATAGTGTGACATGAATTTATTGAGGTCATGTTACGTATTTTTCTCCCATCACTTGTGTTTATGTCATGGTAATGCTGAAACATTATTCCAGTCATGAGTATGTGGACATGTTAAACACAGTAGAAGCTTGTGGTGGTAGTTCTCATGCCACAGAAGTGTTACATGGCCTGCAGTTTCCTATGCACTCAGGTCATTGTATATAGAACAGTAGTTTGCAACAGGACAGTTAAGTGAGCAGTGACAAATTTGAATACATTCATGAGGTATGTCAGGGCTGAAAGACATACTAGTGTTTGTGAATGTCTACAAACACCCTGAAGCTAGCACGTTTACATTACATCTCTGCTGTTCTATGTGATGCTGCATTTGTGGGTGATTGGTACCCAACATTCTGAGGCAGCATGATGGTCTCATTTTCAAGGATCAAGTTTGTGTTTTTATACTAGCTTAACATCAGGTCCCCAAGACAGTGCATTCAACCTTTCAAAGGTGAATAATTCATCTGTAACACATAGAAAGTGTGGGAACAGTGGTCCAGGTACACACACGATCGTTTAGACTTCTGCGCCTGTCAGCTGCATCAGATGTATACAGTTGTTTTGGATTGAAGAGGTGCATTTTACAAATAAGGATATAATCATTTTTCACAGTTTTCATTATTGGTCTCATGAAAGCCTTTCAAGAACAACATTTACGATTGATGATTGTTGGCTTTTGGCCAAAACATGCAGCTGTTAAATAAGCATAGGTGTGTTTAATTGGCCACTTGTGTTTTTTTGAAACTTTGAAAACACAGTGGGATGATTTAGCCAGTCAGGCTTACACCATGAACCAATACAGCCTGATGTTGTTTGACTTTTGTTTGAAACATGTAGCTGTGAAATAGACATAGTTGTGTTTGACTGGCCAGTTGTAAGTGCTGTGATTGAAACTTTTACAACACAGTGCAATGAATTGTATAAGGTTCATGAAAACCTGCTCATTATCTGAAATGTAGTCAGGTATTGTGGTTGATAAATTCTGAGTTAGCTGTGTTAGGAGTTGCTCTCACTAGGCCACACCTCCTCCCAGAATGTCTCATTGGTTGATCCTGCTGTGAAGTAATTGATGGAACACTACCTTGGCTTGTAGTGGGTGTATGTTGAAAAACAAGTCACAACATGGGGTATTAACAGATGGAGCACCTGCATACTGTGGGCACTGTGTTTGGGAATTGTTGAATGCTGTTTATTTGTGGAGACGGTTTGGATATGGTGGACCACTATGCTGGCCTCCAAAGTTCCTAGACCTCAACCCTGTGGACTAGTTTTATGGTGACATATGAAGGAAAATGTCAGATTTTGGTGGTGGGGTCTGGAGGACACAGTGGCTGTGCTGAATGATGATACACTGCAGCCTGTATGGAATAACTGGTTTGACTAGCCTATTTTTGCATTGAGGTGGGAGTGGGAGCATTTGAATACCATCTGTAGTTAATAAAGTGCATGACCAAGCTTGGTAACTATTTGCATAGTGTGTAAGGCAGTATAATGCAGTTATGTATGTTGGTATTGTAGAACATGGGATTCCTTATTTCAGACTATTTTCAGGTTTAGTATTAAGTTGTTTATAACAGTCAAAGAATCTGCAGTATGCATGTAAATTAAACTATTCCATTAAACTCCTTGATAAAGTTTGGGGGTGTCCCCAAATTCATTTTTTGGGCATTAGGCGTGCAACCTGACTCATTCCTAGTGAGAGAGTGAAGTCCTCGTGACATTTAGTTTTAAACCAGTGCTTTCGGTGTCTGATGCCATGTAGGTCATTAAATGGTTGCCACCATACCAGAAGAAAATATCAACTCCTTCCCTTACTGTAGCTGTAATTTTAATATTTTGCGTAAGTCTCGTGCAAGTATTTTTTTTACACTGAAATTTGGTATTGTTGTTTCTTAGGTTTACGAAAGTGAGCAGGCAGAATGTCCTCAACGTGCATTAAGACTTACAGCAGCACACACCAGTTCAGGTGGCAAGCATCAGCAGCAGCGTATGTCACGATCTCTAATGGAATTGACAGCAGATAAGGAAGTGTTTCCGTGGTGAGTTTACATATGGGACGTAACTGTACCATCTGTTCGTATAGGGCTCCAGAAATACAAGATATAAATCTAGTAGCCCCTCACGAAAATATCCCAGGCAGTAGACGAGCAGTATGTTTCATACAGTAATTTTTGTTATTGCCACTGTTGTCTGTTAACTCATCTGTGGCAAAGAAACTTTCAAATTTCTGTTCAGTTTGGTTCTGGTCTTCCTGCTTTCTGTCTTATAACATAAATTTTACATATGCAGAATTATAATTTGAGCTGTTTCGATGTGTGTCAAAATTCAGTTGGTCACTTTAAAGGAAGAACATATATTAAGGATGGTGTAGAAGTGGGTGCTAAAAAGATTATGTCGATCGAAGGATGTGACAGATGACTGGGGAAAACTTCCTTATGAGGGAATCCATTATTAGTACCCTTCACCAGATATGATTAGAATGGTAAAATAAAGTGGATGGTATGGATCAGCCATGGAGCATACTGAAGATTTATAAGAAGTGTGTGCAAAATTTTGGTTAAAAGCTCTGATTGGAAGAAAAAACTCAGAGGACCTAAGTGAAGGTGGGAGGATAGTATTAATCTGAAATAAATGGGGTGAGGATGTTCACTGGTCTCTTATTCTTCAGGATAGTGATCATAGTTGTGTTATTGCAAGCACTGAAATGAACCTTTAGGTTGCACAGAAGTGGCAGGTTTCTTGAATGAATGACTCTCATTGTCTCAACAAAGACTGTGCTGCATACAGTTTTTATGCATAACATGAACATATACAGGTGTGTTGACAGGTTTCAGTGTATAGAACTGCTGCATGTATCTTTTACTGTGTGGGAACAGAAAATGTGATATTCTGTGGTGCAACAAACCACATGAAGTTGAGTCACTGAGAAGCCATTAGTCCATCTGCTAAGAAATATTCTATCTATTCCAAACTCCAGAAGTTATTGACCGCCCATAAATTTTTATCCCGAGCAAGATTAATTCAGTCCAAATCATAACATTCAGTTTTTTAAACATCTATCTCTGTTCCTGTCTGTAGGTTTCTGCAGCCAATAATGCGTGTATTACCTCAATATGCTGGATGCAGACTTGACGAGATTATGAGCTGTATGAAATATAATGCACTGTTCTAGGCTACATCTGAAGTTCACATGGTTGTTAAAAGCTGGAGCTGATCGACTGGTGGAGAAGATAGTGGAAGGCTTGCCAATACATGATCTTTTCAATCACCAAGGTATAGAATTTAAAACATGGCCCATTGTGCCTTTTTTCCACCTTTGTTTCATACGGAACTGTGTCTTGTCACATGCAGATCCATAATAGAAACACTGTCAAATGATGTGATACATTGTCATATAGCTTCTCCTCCATTAAATATTTGTAGTATGTATACTAGTCAGTATATGGTGCTCACAGGGGGGTACTGACAGAGAACAGTTCATCCTATTTGTAAACAGTGTGTGTATAGCCTTCATATGCAGTTTGTGTTGTTGTTTGTGTAGCCTCCAGATGCAGTTGTGTAGCCTTTATATTTATGCCGTTTGCGTAGCCAGCAAATGCAGTTTGTGTTGCTTTGTGTAGCTTCCAGATTCGTTTTATGTTGCTGTTTTTATATGTATGCAGTTTGTGTAGCGTCCAGATGCAGTTGTGTAGCCTTCATATATATGAAGTTCGTGTAGCTTCCAGATTCAGTTTGTGTTGCTGTTTGTACAGCCTGGAAATGAAGTTCACATTGCTGTTTGTTGTGGCCTTTGTGTTCCCTAGCCCACCTAAGCAAAGACTTGGTATCCATATGGGTTAGTGAAGACAGCTATGATATTGATTCTTGATATTTTTTAATAAATTTCATAAAATATCAATTCTCGAAGTGTTCCTGCAAAAACTTCTGTCTAGGACAACAATGGCATTATTGCAAGGTTGAATTGATGAGTTGGCAGCCTAGTTTGAATGTGTTAAAACCCTTCTGGCAATTACATTGTTGAAGTAGTTAACTTTGTGAAAGCAATATATGTGGCTGGGGTTTGATTCCTGGTCAGGGGGCAGGGAAAATTCTCCACAGCATGCAGACTGACTTTCTGGTCTGCCAGTCTCCTGTCCAATGGGTAATAAGGCATAAAGCATCCAATATGACTTTGTGGTCCACCCAGTCTCTTATCTAGTTGGTAATTAGGGATAAAGCATCCAGTATGACTTCATAGACCACCCAGTCTTCTCTCCTGTGAGTAATATGGGGTATAGCATGTAGGTGTGAAGATGATCCCATGCCTTCATCTGATGCTGAGGTTATGAATGCATGCAGTTATTCATCTTCATGGAATGGTACTTAGTTCAGCACAGGCCTTAGGTTTGTAGTATGCCCTAAGTTACTTTTCCCATTTTGATGTTATTTTCTGCATAATCAGTCACTTTTGACACTATGGCAGTAAATAATACACTAGATATATTACGTTGTGTCATGCCATTCTTCCTAATCTGACTTTAATAAAATTAAAGAAAACTTAATGTTTGTTCCATGCAGTGTGCAGTACCTCATTTGCATAGGTTAAAAGGTTAATGATGTAAAGACATCTTGCAAAAAGCTCAAGAAATTTTATTGTTGCAGAGCAATTTGTTTTTAACACCTTGCCGACTGGATGGTCTTTTAATTAAATACCCCCAATTCCCGGACATTTTAAACGCTTTGAATGTTCAACCCCATAACATATTCTTACTTACGGTTTGACACTGTACATTACGCTTCTGAGCCCCAGACTGCAGAAATTGCATGTAGATAGTCCAATAGCATTTCACTGAATGGTATTTCTCAAAACAAGATCCTGTGTGAAGTGAAACAATGCAGAATTTACAACTGTATCTAGTTTCACTTTGCTTCTTGTGTGCAGCACACACTTTACATGGTCTTGCAGGATACTTCCTTTTTCTAAAATCACCGGAGAGTCTGCCTGGTGGGTCCTGTTTAGGTCCCCTTGGTGTTGTTTGCTTCTCTGGCAATTGAAGGTCATCAGAATTGGACTCACTTCGATTCTGGACTTCTGATATCCAGACCTTCCTACCTCATGTAGGAAGTTCTTGTACTTTACTTTTTTGTTTGTATTTAATGTCCTCTACATAAAAAAATGTGTTGAAGAGAGCACAGTTTAGCAGATACAGTACCAGTTTTTTTGACCATTTTACTGCTTTCCTCAGAACTGAGTAAAAACTGAGGTGACAGTCTGCCCTGTCTGTGCCTTTATGAATTTATTGTACTGGCCAACAGCATCAGGTTTCTTTATTTCCATGTTTGTTTTCCTGTCTTTCCTCCCTTTGTTTACAAGTGTTGTGTCATGGATTGTACTTATCATTCGCACAAGTCTTGTTGTTCTACACTTGTGCCATTATGTCACCATTCTTCCAGAATGCTGGCTTCTCTTTTTCCAGCGCTTGCCTTCGGCATCTAGGTCATGTGGAGTGCCCCTGTTAGCCCTCATAGTGCCACAGACTCTCACGTTTCTGTCTAGCGGTGTCTGAGCTAATCTCACACTGTTATAAAAATTGTCTCGATAGACGTGAGGAAAAATGGGTCTGGAAATTGTGGGGTCATTGGACCACTAGAAGATCGCAATTGTTTACGTGAACTAGTTGTGGGGACATCACTGTCACTGTCCAGACTTTCATTGTCACTGTAATCAAAGACATCAGAACGTGTATCCGCATATAACTCACACAAAATATCGTCCTCTTGCACAACATTCCTACACAAAGCCATGATTACAACTGAAGGAAAACAGAGAGAGCATCTGAATGAGTGGTCCCTTTGTTGCATTATTATAGTTCTAAAAATAGGGGGTCATAACCCGTCTGTTTATTTGTAACTTGAGACCCAAGCATCCTGCATGAAGCTGTCGATTACATTGAAGCGAAAAGTGAACTACACCAGCTGACAAACGAATGTGCAGGACGTCATGTAAGAAAATGTAGATACGCGTGACCCGTCAACAATGCATGGGATAGCAATCACGCATTTCTGCGTGGCCCAACAGCAAGGTGTTAAGAACTTGGAAGAAGGATAGCCATTTTAATGTGTTCTGATATAATAGCTCCCTTTTTTAATTTTGTTTCCAGCTTATTAAATGTTTATTTGAAACCTCCATATTGCAAGTTTGAGGTATTGCAGTTGTCTCCCCAAACAAGGAAATATTAAAAGAGATTTTAATGAAACATGAACATTGAGTACTTCTTTTTCATGCAAGGTAGCACATTTATATGTGGTTTTGTCAGAAGCTGCTTTGTGCCTACGCATTTAAATAAAATGCATTTCCAGGCAAAGAGGGCTTCAACCTTTGCATTGTGTGGGTTGAGAATACATAATTCTGTTTAAGTGTTACACGCCCTTGCTGCAGTCCAGAAAATTCATTTCAAACTTTGTTGTATTGCTTTCAGTAAGTTTGAAGTTAAGGTGTTTCATATTTTCACCACACTGTGTTAATATAGACAATTGTTTTTGTGTACCTCCATCATGTGTACAGGTTATGCCGTTTGAAGATTTCTTAGACCATCATAAGCATGCATATTGGGTTATAAACTTACCTTGTGTCTGTATACAGACTGTTTTGTGAAACCAGAGTTTGGCTTCTTGTAAGTGAGCTTGTGTTGTGTCTCTCTGCAGACTCTGTGAGACCATAAGTGAGCCTGTGTTTGTCTTTATGCTGACTATATATGTGGCACCATAAATGAGCTAATGGAACTTTCTGTGAGGTTTTCCACATGAAGTCAGTGATATAAAATAAATCTTTTCTTTGTGTAACTGAGCCATGGTAATATACCCATGACATAGGTTTGAACTAGTGAGATTGAGACCTAATTTTTTATTCTCATGCTGAAATTTGCAAATGACTGGTTCATTTTATGAAATTTGAGGTTTTCATAGCAGTCAACATTATTGTTAAGATGTAACATATATTGCAAGGTTATCTTGGTGTACAGTTATCAACACTTCCAAAGAACATAACTGCCTGTATATTCAACATAAAGAGCTGAAACTACACTCGCCATACTACATTGCTACACATCTAATAATACTGAAATGTGATAGATTTTATTTGACCACACACTGTATTGCTTGATGCTTGCAGACACAGAAGATGGCTTTACCCTTGTGACAGCAAAGCAGGTTCATTCTGCAGTACTAGAGCTGGAAGCAAGTGCGTCACATGATGCAAATCCAGTTGCTCCAGTGGTTCATAATGTGCGCCACCTTCATGAGATTTTGGGGCCAACAGCTTTCCTATCACTGGCATACAGTCTTATGGTGGGGAGACAAATAATACTGCGTGGGAAGCCTCCAGGGCTTATAGCCAGCATCGCTAGTTGCCTTACTGTGAGTATTTTTTCATCAGGCCATTCTTCTGTCTGTCTGGTTGTTTGTTGGTGTAGTCGCAATGAAGTTATGGTGGAACAGTAGCTGATAAAAGTTTTAAGACATGTGTCATATTCAGGACTTTTGTCAATAACAACAAATAAGAAGTTTCCGTTCTTCTGGGGTATGATGCAGTGCCACTGGGTAATCACTTCCTGACATTTTGAGACAACACAGTAATCTGACCTTGAAGCATCAAAATGGTATTTTATTGAATAATCTGTCATAGACTATATCTTCTCCAGGAACTCCAAAAATTTTGAATTTTGTACTTACAAAAAAATTCCGTTACATCTGTGACTGAGCCCTGGAAGTTGAGTAATATAGGTAACATGTGTTGTCATCATCCACTATCATTTCTACTACAATATTTTTGTGTGTGTGTGTGTGTGTGTGTGTGTGTGGGGGGGGGGGGGGGGGGGGGAGAAAAAAAAACACCCCTCAAAAGCGGACCATCGCTTTGTTTGACCCCCCTTTCCCCTCTCCCTGTCAT
>Ga0123357_10005376_pt1 | contig 15319 bp, 9 predicted proteins | sample TergutEmb28metaG_FD_89873 | JGI IMG/M metagenome (GOLD analysis project Ga0123357, IMG submission 89873) | Embiratermes neotenicus P4 segment gut microbial communities from Petit-Saut dam, French Guiana - Emb289 P4 | ecosystem: Host-associated > Arthropoda: Insects > Digestive system > Gut ... | reverse complement strand
AATAAAAAAATCCAACAGATGCAACAGTATGCAGATATTTATTCACTGCAAAACTACTCTACATGTTTCGGGTGTCACAGCATCCATCATCAGGAGTATCAAAAACTGTACCTGCAGCCTCCGGTACAGAAAATACTACTGGTACCGCTAGTCCCCTCCTACGTGGTCTGGTTTGGACTAGTTTGTGCGAGTCGACTCACACAAACTAGTCCAGACCAGACCACGTAGGAGGGGACTAGCGGTACCAGTAGTATGACCTGTACCGGAGGCTGCGGGTACAGTTTTTCATACTCCTGATGATGGGTGTTGTGACATCTGAAACATGTAGAGTAGTTTTACACTGAATAAATATCTGCATACTGTTGCATCTGTTGGATTTTTTATTCACATTGAATTATGATGCACGGAACCACGAGCTTAAAACAATAGCATCGTTACATGACCTACACAAAAAAGCCTTTCTCACTTCTTCCCAACAACCAGTCCGCAGTTCTTTTCCAGTCAGTTGCAAAATAGAAGATACAAAATCAATAATATGAAGCGATGTTTTAGTAATTATCGCCATTCCATATTCAGCTCTTTTTCATTTTAATTTGTAGGCCTATGTTGCTCAAAACTCAGCTTCAGTTTTATTCTCATCGATTTACAACTTAAAGAGGTCAACATTCAATTACGCCCACAACTGTATACAGCAATCCCCGATCCATCCACCAAGGAACTGTCGCTGATTATTATAAGGCTCATTATCTGGACTGATCCGGTTCAGGAGCGGGACAGGTAGCGGGCTCTTGCGAATGCGGTAAAGAACCTTCGTGTTTCATAAAATGCGGGGAATTTATTGACTAGCTGAAGGACTGTTAGCTCTCAAGGAGGATTGTGTTACGTGCAGTTAATTTGTTGTTGATTAATAGTTCCTTGAACAAAGTGGATGAACTGGAGACACAACGGGAAGACAGCTTTCCTCCCCTTCAGTCCCAGCGTTCATCTCAGAACCGTTGGAACTCTAAGTGATCCTAGACATATCACACCTTCTTGTCTTGTAATCAAATTACAGGACTGTACGTGGGGTGCTTATATAACTAGATATTTGAAGTCCTTATGAAAAGTCACAACGACCTTTCGAATTTCACAGACACAGACATTACGTATATACATACATATATCCCCAAACCATTTCAAATGCTTGCTTGCATACAACTAGCCCAAATTTAATCGACATATTCTCATAAGAATGTTACCCAAATCATATAACTTATATATATATATATATATAATGTGTTTGATCTTCTGGTGGCTCCGTCTCCGTGAAGGGTGCACGTCTTATTCTCAAGGGTCGAAATATTCACGGACATCCTCAACCTTCAGCAAGTGCTTGTCACCTGTCACACAGTGATACGGTGTCACAGTCGAGAAAAACAGAGATCTCATGAGCACCGCCACGAAAGCCTATCAACTCATGTAACAAATTTATTTTAAAAGCTTGCAAAGAACGTGCGTAGACAGTGCTTGTAGTCCCACACGCATCACACATTTCCTAACTTGTCATATTATGACAGGATTGGAAACGGTGAACTCCGTGGCTCATTATGCCGGCTGTACTGTACCACGAAGTCCTTGACGTCCAGACTGTCATACGTTTTCACTCTACACGCGTAAATGTAATTTTATTTACTTTCATAAGAAAAATACATCCTTCCCAGCAACGACTTTTATGAAAATCATTAATGCATGACAGGATTATGTGTAAATTTCTTAGACAGATATAACCTAATCGGACAATACATGTGGCAAATTCCGATAAAAATTCACCTACTATCCTGAATAAAGTATGGCTTTCACTGTTCCGATTTTTCCAACACCCACGGTCTCTCTATGCGGACGTCTCCTTTATCGATTATTGCAAGATCGGAAGAAAAATGTCTAAAATAACGGCAAATATTTATGTACTCTCTTAAGTAAAGTAGGACTTTCACTGACTGCACCGATATTCATGGAATTGTTAACTGATCAATGACATTAGATGGGGATCTGCTTTATGGACTTTGTTCAGATCAGTCAATCAGTGTTCAAAAAGCAGGTACAAAATAATTTCAGCCCGTTTTTAAAGACTGTCACTGAACCTACATTTGTCCAACGAACTGCTCAACAGGAAACCATATGACATATTTCATGCAAATAAGACAAACGGTTTAGTCGCTGCTATTGAATAGACCATATAAACTTGGAAAGCGTAACGATAAATTTGCCTCTGGACAAGTAACAAAGGCATATAAGCGGAGTGGAGATACAGCCTCTCATGTGTGACATGGAAGTCCGTAGTCAACCTCGTGCGCCGGATGCTTTATCCCGGGCAAAGGGCCTCCCAATATTAATCGAATAGGAAGGTTGAGTGGGCTCAAGAGCCGGTCTAGATTTGTGGGGAAGAGATAAAATTAGAAACCCAGTTTGCCCAAGCAGTGGCTCAGTCACTATCCTGACTACATTGCCACGCTGTGTCCTTCTTTTGTCCTTCATAAAGTATCCCTTCAAATGATACAAAGTAATTAGACACACCGCATGCAGCCCGTTGTAAGGTAGGATATGTTGGATAGTAAAGGAAAAGTAAGTCAAGTATTTAAAAATAATCTTCAGGGAAGTCGACTAAGAGGATGACCAAAACTAGATGGTGAAACCGTGTACGAATATATTAATAAATGGAAAATTAAAAACTAGAGAGATAGGTCAATAAAGAGAGCTAAATGGGAGAAGTCCATTACGGAGGTGAAGGTCCGCAATGGACTGTGGTGTTATCTAAGAAGAAGAAGGAGGAGGAGGAGGGGGAGGAGGAGGAGGAAGAAGAAGGTAGAAAATACACAAAGTGACAAGACTTACCAAAAAATGACCAGTGTGAATTTGCCGACTGTCTGATGCACTAGTTCAATATTGTTTATATTAATTACTTTGTCGAAGAATTAAGGAAAAATGATTACCGATCTGTCATACACGGTGGTTCGATTCCTACACGCTACTTTCACATATCCAGGTACTGGGTGTAATCTAGCAGAGTACCTAACGTGTGGGCTTATCTGTGTATTAATTCACCAAATGCATGTGGACTTAAGTCCACCGGATAAGGTACGTATTAACAGGCAGCACTGTATATGCTGCGATGTTACACATCATAGCTTTTCTGATGTGGACTGAAACAAAATATTGGTAGAAATGACTAAAGCATTGGAAGGAATGTCCATCCTGTTCGGTGTACGAACATCCTCGGGCTGGTCAATATACAGTTCTCCCTAGGTAGGCCATAACAGGAGCTGGGACGTGTGGGAAGGAGGTATATGGGTCACCACGCTACGGGAATGTCAGAACAAATGGAGCGGTAACCAAGAACGGGTTACGGCATATGGATTCAACTACAAAGGACACAACATTGGTCCACAGAATACAAGATTATGATGAACACAGTAACATAAACGTTTTACAATAATGACGCCTGCGTTACACTGCAGATCACGTTAAGCTGCCACTAATGGTATGCTGACATTGGCCCATTTAAACAAGGAGGAACAAGTTTCATTGGAGCTTTGCATATGAGGATGAATATATTCTTATATTCTCCACAGTTTCGCCTTATGGAACTAAAACTTATGATATCCTGGAACTCAAAAAATTAATTTAAGAATTTCAATGTTTGAAATACATTTTGCTTAATTCCTGCTCAGTGACTGTGACTCTAATACGCATGTTCAACCGATGACATCGGCTCAAGGTCCGAACATTGCTAGTCGCCTGACTGTTACTGCGGTGGACCTATTTAGATTCATGTGGCATTTCTGGTGGACAAAGTGGTGGTTTGCGCCAGTCACTCTCAGTCCATCCATACCTAACACGCATACTGCATGCATCTACCACAGACGCGACATAATCTTATCAAATGACAGGATATTTAACAGAAACCAATTGTGTCTTCTCTATCTGGCACGATTCGGATTCGTATTCGGTTACTGTCCGCTTTAAATCTGCCCGGCATAATTGGCCTGTTAGGGATTTTATGGTCTTCTTGAGTTTCGTCATGCAAATTCCGAAATGACACCTTAAGCTACATGACGATCACTCTACTCCGCCTCTGCCCCAAGACACTATTCACCAATAACACGCAAGTTCGACGTGATGCAGGCTGAGCCTCTAACAGTGGCATTCAATAATAAAGTAATAAAGAAATTCGTATTAAAAGCTAACAGTTGGTCTCGACAAAACCGACAGTCCGTTAACCGAATTTCGTAACTTAAAAGACAAGTCTATAAAAATATATTTTCATTGCGTCATCTCCCTCCCTCTCAAAAAAGAATTTCCTCCTTTGTAATTAAATTTACCCCTTTTCCTAAATAAATGCAACCGCTTCTAGGAAAATAAACCGTACCATGCAATGAGACAGCCTGGGAACTGGACAAGTATATATTGAAGTTGAACAAAGGTAAGCTGTCGTAAATCAGTAAAGTGATTTGTCAGTGACTGGACAATTGGAATTCGATAATTCGATTCGGGGTGGTGGGGGGGGGGGGGCGGGGATTTCTCTATTTCCACCCCGTTCCCGTCGGCTGTAGATCCCATCCATCCTACAGTTCACTAGGTTTCAGAGCCTTCTTTAAAGGAGTTAAAGCAGCCAGAGCCTAAAAGCGACCACTCAGTACCACCAGTACCAAAGTCAAGAATGCGTGAATTTAATCCCAATCCTCCTCACGTATTTAAGGCATGCTCCTAAACTACAGTAACAGCATTTCACTTGAAACAAAAGGATGTATTGTCAGCTGACACTACTGTTCTACGATACAGCGAAATTTGAATCATGAAAAATAATTCAGTTTCAAATCACGTTCCATGATCCAAACCAGACAATTCCAGAAACCAGTCAAAACTGTATTACTGAAACCGCACTCTTCGCATTCGTATTCATTACGCAGGCCTACCGCCCTAATGAAGAACTGATTATGCATAGGTCTATCTCACGATATATCAACACTGCACAATATTCAGCCGTGTTTGAATGGACATTGACTGGAGAGTTCTACAAAATTTATGGAGCATAATTGATAATGACAGACTATTAATTGGTATATTTATGTATACGAAATATTAGAGTGCTTATTAAACAATGTGAATTGAATGCATATTGAAAAGATTAATAACTAGGGAAATGAAAACTGACATTTAGCGAAAGCGTCGGTACGCTGATTAACGAAAGCTTCAATACCTCACAGACAACCGAGATAGCTCATTCGGTACAGTAACTGATGCACAGAATGAACGGAATGCGACTCAGACAGGGTAAGAAGTCTCCCTATTCCTCACTGCGCCCAGAGTGGCTCTGGGTTCCACCACGCCTCCTAGCCCTTGGCTACCCAGGATGAATCTGTTGGAGATAAAGTGGTCAGTACATCAAGTTGACGTCTCACAACCGTCTAATAAAGAACTCTATAATGTGTGGAGCTATACCTTCCTGCTCCCCTACGTCTTCATATCGTGTAGTGCTTCATAATTTTGCATGTACTGTAGAATACATCACATTACGTCGCAAGCGTACCTTCACATGTATAGCGAACCCTCTCACAACTTTCTTATGAAGTAAAAAGTGAGGGTTTAAATAGGTCCATCCTTCTCTAAAGAGTATGATGTTAAAGTACAAGCAAATTAATCACTAGGACATTTACGGTACTCCCGTCGGTGAGTGCGGAATTCTGTCTTCTGAGATGCAACTCCGTATAACTTGTAAACGTTTACTAATATTTCTGAATAATGTATTGCCTGCTGTTTCGCTGCACTTGAAGATGGGGGCAAGTTCTGCAGCTTCATAAGGTAGAAGATATTATTCGTATTACCCGTGTAATGACATCAAACCTCGCGGTAATTTATTCACATAATAACATCACACTTCGTACTTCCCAAAATTTAGGAACAGGTGGATTTCACCGACGTTTCGGAAGAATCTGCTGTGTCAAATTTTAAACTTTCGTAAAGACTGAGGAAATTGGACCTTCTGTAACGTGTGTGAATTTCTGCGTCACACCCGAAGGACTTCATTCAGTCTTCGCAGTGTACCGCAAAACTCTAATCCTTACGCTTCACCAGTACCTCAGTGTACTAAAAATTTCACGTGAATAGAACAGCCTTAATTGTACTTTACATTGAACCCACTTTGTGGTGGTCTGCTTGTAAAAAGCTACCCATCTTGGCCGTGTGTTCCTACAAGGCAGGCAAGTTTCGGCAGCCTATTATTGCACAAAACATGTGGAGTGAATGGCCACAGAATGTAGCTTCACTTTGATTGAAACTATGAGTAATTCAAGTCTCTACGAATATAATATTAAACACTAACAACGTTATATAGTTCAGAACCAATTTCCTCTAATTAAATATTACTTAATTATTTGTCCTTTAATTTCTACAACGATGATACCCAAATGCGTAATTTATAAACGTAAAGAAGGAGGATAACTTTCAAAAAATTCATTTGAAATAATGTACAACGAAGATAACGAGTGAAGTCTTCTAGCATGTAACACATTGTCGACTGGTAAAGTCGCCGACGTTTCATCTCGCCTTCTTCGGGCTCTAATATTCTCAGCAGATTGTTTCGACTGGCAGACTCGGCAGATGAAACACGTTCTTCCTCCGTTTTGAAAACTACTAACCAGTCAGATAGTCTTCTTCGACCGACACTCAAAACTGTGACAGCAACACCTCCGAAACGCCGATAACTACCGTCGACGCGGCCTCACATTCCGGAATATGTGAATACTCAACAAGGGCACTGCAAGAACGTCGAATGTAGCGTACAAATAAGCTGTCGTAGCTCATTTTAACGTACCAAACATGAATGCACAAGTAACGTCGTTCAATAAGCACGTCTCCCAAATCCTCAAAGGACTAAAATTCTGCTTAATTTAAGGGCGTTATAAGCAGCTTATTATAGTTCAGGGTAATTAATAAAAGATATCGTGGCATATTTGGTACCAGAAAATTAGCGTTTAAATGTCGAGAAAGGGGAAAATATCCCTCAGAAATTCAATAAAGGTAGCTGAATTCTAGGCCGATAGCAGCACTCCAAACTACCCATGTATGAAGGAAAGCTACTAACCATTCAATCGAGGCGCGGCATGTTAATGTTGATAAGATACAAATAATTTTAATAAAATATTTTCTTCACATAATTGTCTCCAAGGGATAATAACAAATGGATTTTTTCAGAATCAATTCGGAACTGAAAAGGGCCAGTCGGCCTAATCAGTTGTGAAAGAAATTTGCTACCTTTAGGTGACAAATCTCCGTTGTGCTCAGATTACTCAGTGAATTTAAAGGAGTTCCGTCATGCACAACAAAGTTATATATCTCAAGTAACAAATTTCGGCCCACTGTTGTATAGTTTCTTTCATGGATTCTGGTATATACGAGGCTCATTCAGAAACTAAATATCGTTTCGGTGTAAAAAAAAATCGATTAAGGTTTCGTATAAAATTTTATTTTTGTCAGATTCTACATTCTTCAAACTATTTTTCCACATATTCGCTGCCATTATTGAGGCACTTTTCGTAGCGGGGCACAAGTTTTTGTATATCCTCCTCACAGAATGCGGCCTCCTGCGACCCAAATGACTACTGACAATGTCATACAGTAGAGTCCTTGAAATCTGAGGAAAGTGCACAGACAGATCAGAAATTGTGAAACGTCTGTCGTCACGCACTCTTTCGTTGACCTTACGCACCAAATCATCATTCATCAAAGATGGACGCCCACTTCGCGCTTCATCGTGCACGTTCTCTCCTCCTTCATTGAACATCCGAACCCATTTCCTAACCATGCCATCACTCATCGCACACATTTGACAGATCTGGTGATGAATCTGACTTGGTAGCACATTCATAGCGTTCGAAAAACGAATTACAGACCGTATTTCACAGTCGTCGGCCCCTTCAGTTGTCTTAAACATGTTTAACGCACAGGAACAAACATAAACATAACACGAATTTCACGAAATGGCGTCTGTGGCTTCTCAATTGATAGAAGAAATCACTGCATATGCGCTAAGTGACAGTCTCGAGGCTGCGCGAGAGATATGCGCAGACGGTACTTACTTTCCGAATAACCTACGTAGGTCTGATGATGGCACATGAAATGGGCCGAAACTAGTTACCTGATATATACAGCTGTGTTGCACGTGATGGAACTCCTTTAAATACATTTAGTTACTCCACTACGGCAGCATTCAAACACGTGGGCGGGTGCTGGAAAATTAATATCGCCCAGAAGGGACTACAGATTTGCAACCTGACAATATGTGCTTGAAAGTCACTGTTCTGTGTTCAAGGTACAATAAATCAACAGTGTGTATTTTGTCGCAGGGCACAACGAAAAAGGTGAAAAGTACTACTATTTAACCCTTTAAGGACGAAACTGCACCTGTCTCTTTTAAATACCCAGTTCGTACCGCGAAGAAAACACTCTGTGCCTCGGTTAATGCTCTAAGGAGAAATAATTGCTGTTGGTTCCGAGATCCACGCAAAACACATAACTGCACTGTGAGCTGAACACAGAATTTATGAATTTTAAAGTTGGTGGTATATAAGAAAGTCTCAGGTTTTAAAAAGTTAAGTTCTTAAACGAAGTAATTACAGCTCTGACAGACGAAGTATCTAGCTTCTCTGTGCAAACCCGATTCTTAATTCCTTGACCCTGTACACTGAAGGAAGTAAAGTACCTTAGGACAAAAAACTGCGAAATATACTATATGTATATTAATATGTATATCAACAATTTCCTTTTAATCCAACTAAATGCGCTTAATACGTTAAATGCATACATTTATCACCTGCTACCTCCTATATGTTGTGGCGTTTCTAACACCATCTTCAGGGAGACGATTGCATTATTTGCTCAAGAACTATATGCTTTAGGTTTGAGCACTTTATATATGGTGTTCCTATAGTTGCTAATCAATTTATTTGTCGAACATCGATTATAGTTACTATTATATATTATAGCATATATTTCTTGAGAAAATAACGCAATGTTCTCTCTGAATATGGTGTAACAATCGCCGGAAAAAGTAGGAGGTAATCGGTGATGGATATATTTATTCAACGTATTATGTGCATCTAGATGGAATAAAAAGAAAGAATTTACTGCAAGAATGCAAGGAGTTGAAAGCTTAAAAAAAATGTAAACAGTTTGTGACATCCGTAAGGGAAAGCGGATGACATCAACCGGTGCTGCTTGCTTTAACTCTCACCAGGTGCCAGACTGCTACAGTACCAGTGCCGGCCACTCTCCGTCTTGTCTGAAGCTTAAGAGTAGGAGTCACATACATTATGGGCAGTTTAAGATATAACACTCGGTAATTCAAACGTCAATCAATAGAGGTCTCTCGGTTCGTTGTTGAAACTGCTGTGCGAGTCAATGCTACAGGAAAACCATTGGTATGCAAGGCAGGCAAGAAGCTATTCGACTGGCTGGAGGATTCACCCGTCAATAATAAAGTGCTCTCTCACTCCCATCGCCCTTGTCGAAGATTGGACTTCAGGTCACGCATCAGGCACACAGAGGATTTAGACAAATCACTGGTAACGCCGACAACGCTAGTTCTTATTTGCCGTCGCTTCAATAAAAGGAATGTCTCAATTTTTCTGAAAATTTCAAGCAACTTCGATTACTCGACACCACCCCAGGTAGGATGGATTAGTTCAGGAAGATGTTTTCCAAAGAATTTCAAACGGACATCGCAACTTCCCACTACTTTTGTCACGGTTCCCCCTCTGCCCGCAGCGCAGAAAATACCGGCCAAAACATGTAATCGATTTTAATGCACCCTGGAATGGTAAATCTATACTAAACTTTCTCAAGCAAGTTTTAACTGGGTTTTGTTAGTTGTGCTGCAACTGCCACCTTTCTTACAGAACTTAAGTGTTTATTGTACACGCCTGTACATTTTGATGCATTTTGACATAGGACACTTTCCCATAGATTGTGTTAGAAGATAGTTATTATGTGAGAGCTTGTTTATTCAATTAATTTTGTGAGAAACTTTACTTAAATCACAAACAGATAATACAACAAATAAAAACTTGGTTTCGCGAATAACTATTAACTGCTACTTCCCCGCAGTACTGAATCTATTAATCGTGGCGGTAATGCTTCTTCCGTCCATCTTGGGCTAAATTGGCTTCAAATATCGGACGAGAAAACGAAGGCTATTATGAATAATGTCAAAATCACCGTAAAACTATATATTTTTTTTTCATTACGTCCATTATGCTATTACGAATTTCGTTTAGACCTCACAAGTAACACACATTAATTTCCTGTTCGTCTGTCTCATTGACCTCAACTTAAGAATATCTCCAAAGACGTTCACGATATAGGATAATGGAGGTTTCCATGTTAGCAGCTGTCTTTCAGTATTCATTGAGAGTGGATAATTCAAACAACCCATTTATATAAAGCCCAAAAAGCGTTTTTATGTATGTTAGCTTTACATTCCTTGCACTGGCCTTAAGCGCTTTTCCTTCCACGCTATGAAGACATGTCAAATTTATTGCACCCTCTAACATAGCGCTGTGTTAGAAAATGTATAATTACAAAGTATCCGCAGCAACGGATTTGTAGTGGAGCAAACATGTCATAAGCGGACGTGCTATGTGAACATTTTCTCATTTGTTTCATTATCAGATAGCTATGTAACAAAAAATGTATATAACATTACGTAAATAATTTTTGAAACACAAGATAAGTACTGAAGTTTCAGTTATTAAACAGATCCAGTGGAATTCCTTTAAAAGACGGCAGTTTAACGCACTAAGGCCAAAGTTAACTCTTACTATCGTCATACATAAAAATCAGTTCCTATCTCACACCAAACACGGTTTATTTCCATTCAGAAGGTCAATAGTTTAATATATACAGTGATATAATTGCCGTTTGTTTTGAGAACATTAAGGAACACGTAAATTTACTGTGTGTGCAGGGCAAAGTGTTGGGTTGCAGAATGTTACAGCAAGTGATAGGTTTAAACCACTTGGTCTTTGAATGGTTAAATATTAGACTGAAGTGAAATTCGCAAATGTGCAAATTAAAGTGATACAAGGTGGAGAGTCTTTTGTATTCTCACAGTCCAATGACAGGACCACTGATTATGGTTCGATACAGAACTGTCACGCTGGTGGATAACATTGTTGAAATTATCCTGGGAATAATGTAACATTTGTCTCTATCTTTCACGGCATTTCTTCCAGTCCTCTATCCCTTTCATATCCTCATCTCGTTCTCTTCTTGTTCCGTTACAACAGTGAATTAAGTTAAACTATGTCTTTCAGGTGACATCTGTTTGGAGTATGAACTTTTACTTCTGTGTGTGAAAATTACTGGATATGAGGTAGCAAAAACTGTATATGCGCTGTAGTAGCACAGTCCGCAGGGGCTCTATTTATTCACAAACAACTTCCATTGCAGCATGCCCATTAGTTCTAACGCGTTAATATTATAATTAAAATACAGTATCAGAAAAATAAATGAAATGTTTAATTATTAATTATTCGCATGGAGATGCCAGTAGAACTATTGCTTAAAAATACACGAAATTTATATAGATGAAGCAGGTAATATAAATTTTTAACAATTCAGACCAACTGTACTGGTCTTTCCCTTCCATATTTAATAACTTGGTCTATATGCATAGGCTCTGGAAATCACTGCCTCCCCTACAAATTGAGAAGTAAGGCGGTCGGAGCGTCTAGCACTTAGGCGTGCAAGAGTGTATCTTTCCCTCCACTTCCATGTACACTACCATTCTATGGTGTATAACACATAGTAAAATATTTCACTTACACCAGTCATTATCTGCTAACAAAGTGTGTAAGCGGGTAACAATTTGAAACACACGAATGAATTCAAAGACACATGGAAAGGGAACAAGCTTATCTGTAAACTACAGTTCATAAACTTGTAATGCCGCAATGTTGATAAAGAACAGGCGGAGAAAGTGGAGTTTGCCTGAAGGTACGTAGAGAATGGAGGCATTCATGAGCAGGGTCGAGGTATCGCCTGACCCACATTCCCCAAGCTGTTTGGTGGGTTCCATGTTTTCAGTGTCAAGGAACTTTATAAGCAATTCCTTCACTCCCGCGCGTAACTTTACGAATTGCGTAAAAAACCAAACTTCATCGTTTAAAAAAAAAGCTAAGCCGCTCTTTTGATAAGAAAAAACTTGCCGAAGATGATAATTCATGGATTTTATATGCAGCAAAACACTACCGCTGATGACATGTGCAGTCTGTAAAAATCCCCCAAATTTCTGTCTACCTTGTTGCTGCAATTAATTTATTTCACACAATTTCTGTGGCCTTAATGACGACTTTAAAAAAATGGCAAGTGTGAAATAGCTCTCATCTTTGTCGATCTAATTTTGTACCTTCTAATCGGCCTAAAAAGATTCATGTAAACCTTAAAAGACGCATAAATCTTTGCCTCGGATTCGATCTACACTACTTACACACATCTGTCTGATACAGAAGGATAAGAGTAGTCACGTTATTGCCTAAAGTAGTTGCCCACAGTCTGAAGGCTGTCATCAGGCGCCCAGCCATCCCCTTTGCCATGAAAACGAAATTTTTCAACAAGTCAACGGAAAAAAAAACTTATATGAGCGAACATTCTCAACAACAAACTCCGTCAAGAGAACATTTCGCTTAGGAATGCCTTATGACAATTAACCCTTTGACGTCTAACGACCACTATAGTGGTCGTACCGCACCGCTAACCTCTAAACGTTGCATTTTATATATTTATTCAACAAACAACGTATTTGGTTCCCGTTTTATTCACATTTTATATACAGAATGTGCTAAAATTTAAAAAAATAATTCCGGCGCCAAAAGGTTAACGTCACTCAAAAAGCGCATTTATAAACAAATATCCCCTGTGTGCTGCCAAAATTTCAACCGAAATATTCTTGTTAAAATTGAGGTGGAATGTGAAGATTTTTACACTATTTAAGGGCAGATTTTTTTCGAATCTCTTAAATCGTGAAAGTCTTAATTTTAGTAATTTGAAGTAAATTACTGAAAACATTTGTATAAACATATTTGCATTTTGTTTCCTATGGCGCTGCGGCCCAACGCGGGCCACGGCCTCCTCATTCTTTAGGTTTCTAGATCACACAAAACGACGCACTGCAGTCGGAAGGACTCCTCTGGACGCGTGTTCATATCTCTATTAACTTCTTGGAATTGTGCAGGTAGGGGAAATAATACTGTATCTAAGCAACGTGCCTTATGTATAATAAAATCTTACATTGTTCAGTTGGTATTTTGATATTACAAGTGTACTGCTTCTTTCAAAATATTTGGAGATTCTTTAATTTCATGTTTAAAAAGACCGACCCACAACACCACAGTCAGCACACTTTAGTGAATTTTGGAACCTACATCACCCATTCCTACACACTTCTTCACAGTGCGGCCAGCTCTTACGTAAGGGCTACCAATGCCTTGTCTACAAGTTCTGTTGAAGTTAGCAACCGACCAAGCTAATTTGAAATCAAAATTCTTGTAAAAGAGCTCTTATCTTAGAAAGAATCTGCTGTAGTGTTAGGTGTCAGAATTATAATTTATAGTTAAGGACTTACGCCGTTTCTTCTCTTAAGAATACAATTAAGAATAATTTGCAGTACACGGCCACGTGTAATGGCCTCTTTACACGAACTTGCTGCTGCCCGGATTTCACACGACTTCACTTGCAACGTACAAATACAACTCATTTGACTTTCTGTTTTACTACTTACTGTGTGGTTTATGATTTGCACCGGTCGTTCATTGTACCCAGGAAATCAAAATCGTATCTACGAATGTACGATTTTGAAACGGATAAAGGAAAGATTCATCAGGGTCGCTGTGATGGATGCACCTTAATTAGATATACACTAAGTGATAGAGAACAGCCAACATATCAGGAAAGTTCAGAGATCTTTAAAAGCTGCAGCATATAATATTAATAATCATATCCTACCGGAAAGTATATTTAAATTTTATCGAATGGTTTATAAGATTATTAAAACTGTTTGAATATAAAAATAAAGTTATGAAATGAAAGGCAATTTTTAAGCTTTAACAAAGATTATGCAGCTTGTCTTAAATATTCAGCAAATTATACTGTTACCTAAATACATAAAATAAAATGCTATTATTATTATTTTGTATCATCTTTATGTGGTTATGTACAAGTATATAATGGAGCTAAACCGCGTTTTGAAGTACATTATTATTATTATTATTATTATCATTATTAATTCCGGACCACATTTCAGACATCACCCCCGTCTACTGTAGAGGCTTTCTCAGTCATAATGCAGTGAGGCTGTATTGCTCTCAGACCGTGGAATCAGGCCATTGTAATGCGTCAGAGAGCAACATAATTAAACGTGAACAAATATGCAGCTTCTGCGCAAAATTCAAACCCGTTTTTCCTAAGCGTACAAAACTTAAAACAATTTAACCAATTCGACTGAATGATCACATGGTCCAGCAAGAAAGAACTCAAAGTTCAAACACATTTTCACTGACGTACACTTTAGAAACAAGATGTTAAATTATGTTGCTTAACTTTTGACTTTAACCCTTAAACACACAGTCCATTCTCTGTCCATTTAAGGGGGTCAGGGTCAAGAAGACTAAAGAAAACTGACCCATATTTAACCAATTAAAAACGTTCATGTTTAAGCCAGACAGGCAATGTACGTATAACGTACAATTGAGGCGCATCCATGCAACCATTGATGCAATGGAAAAGCAGTAAGTATTACATATTCTGAGTATGTGCTTGTAGCTTTAGTTATCCAGCATGCAATGCGCATGCGTCATATTTTCACGTGGTCTGTTCGGCTGTACAATATTTTTGAACATTATCCCATAAACGACAAGATTTTCGAAAAAAAAATATATTGCATGTAAAACCTGTTTTGATTTTCTCCACATTTGCTGAAACGTTTCTCATTCTAAGAACTGAGCGATACATGCTCAAAACTCCATATTGGCTTTCATGTAAATTACTCGTTCTACTGATTGGATAGTGGCCAACTAATTGCACTGTTATATGTTTTTAAAATATTTATTTACAATTAACGCTTTAAAACATATCACTTTCTTTAAAATTCGTCGTTACTCCTACGTGTTTCGGTCCTTCTGGACCATCCTCAGGGAGTGTTATGTTCCTAGTATTGAAGTTGCTAGTATTCTATATTTGGTGTTGTGACGGCATGCGTTTGGGTGTTCAGGTTATGTCTGCGTGCCTT
>Ga0123357_10005375_pt1 | contig 15319 bp, 5 predicted proteins | sample TergutEmb28metaG_FD_89873 | JGI IMG/M metagenome (GOLD analysis project Ga0123357, IMG submission 89873) | Embiratermes neotenicus P4 segment gut microbial communities from Petit-Saut dam, French Guiana - Emb289 P4 | ecosystem: Host-associated > Arthropoda: Insects > Digestive system > Gut ... | reverse complement strand
TGAGAAGCTAACTGGTTTGCAACTAGTCAAGAAATTCCCCGCATTTCACGGAACCCGAAGGTTCATTACCGCACTCACAAGCGTCCGCCACCTGTCTCTATCCTGGGCCAACCCAATCCAGTCTATATACCCACATCCCACCTCCTGGATAATTTTGACTTCAGTCAAGCGAACAAAACTACACAAAAGGAACTAATAGCATTCCAATGCGATTTAGTCCTAGAACGAAATCTATTGGTGGGGGTGAGTTAATGTTTCTATACCCTATCGCAACTTCACACAATTATTTAATGTGCGATTCTTATAATGAAACCAACTACATGCACTAATTCCTCATATTTATTTTTGTAATAAAACTCTACATGTTTCAGACAGTTCCTCTGTCCATCATCAGGAGTTTTTCACTGTACACACAGCAATGGTACATGTCATACAGGTTTGCTGACAGCTTGCTCGCTGTATGACATGTACCATTGCTGTGTGTAGAGTGAAAAACTCCTGACGATGGACAGAGTAACTGTCCGAAACATGTAGAGTTATATTCCAAAAAAAATTTGAGAAATTAGTGTATCTAGCTGGTTTTATTATAAGAATTTATCACAATGCACTCTCACCTGAACGCCAAGTTAATATGTGATGTTAGGTAGCACATAACTTGTATGCAATTTTTGGCTGTCACGAATGAAACTAGAGCTCTGTGAATCACGGGACACGTGTACTACACGTCTGCCGTCAAGAGTGAAAATGGCATCAGTGCAGAACTGTAAGTCTGGCATTAGTAAGGTAATCTCATATGAAGATGAAAATTTCCTCTTGAATGTGATTAGATGGGAGATATTCTATTATTATGTTATTGGGTTTTACTTCAGATTTCTTTTAAATTTATATTTGGGCATAATAATATTTATTTTATTTATGGAGTTCGTGTTATCATGGTATTGTTATAGAAGTATATTTATTTTTAAAATTGTATGCCACTCCTCCCACTTAGCTTACTGCGCCTCGCGTAGCACAAGAACTTTCATATAGCTATCCAGGATATTGACAAAAAGTTGTTAGATAAATTAATTACAAGATTAATCGGAGGCTTCAAAAGAGAGAAACGTTAAAGACAGGAAGTGTTAGTATGTTTCCGCACACAGCGCAAATGTGACTTTTTCCTTCTTGCATAATTGATAATTTGGTCAAAAATACAGAATTATTCTCTATTTCTAAAAATGCCGTTTCCAGTCACCGCGAGGTCTAATGCGTGGCTCTACGGCCTCTCGCCTGCTGGGTTTGTGGGTGCGAATCCCGCCGGGAGCATGGTCTTGTTTCTTTTGTGATTGTTGTCTGTTGTCAGGTGAAGATTTCTGCGTGTAGCTGATCATCTGTCCAGAGGATTCCCACGGAGTGTGGTGTGTCCATTTTGTGTGATAGCAAAGCCCAGTAAGGGGGGTCCATGTGCGGGAATTGGGTCGAAGAACTACAGGGGGAATATATATATATATATATATGATATATATATATATTTATGTATATGTGTGTGAGTGTTTGTGTGGAGTAAACTTCTACTTTCATAACTAGTAATGTCTTCATTAATTTGATACACAGTAGTAATTTTTAAACATTGCGTTTGAAATATTAACCTTTTGACGCCTAACGACGGCTATAGGGGTCGTAGCTCACCGCTAACCTCTAAATGTTGCATTTTATATATTTATTCAATAAATATAGGTACTGAATGGTATATACGCTCTGTCTTTTCCTCTTCAAAATGCAGTTTGTTTCATAAATCTGACATATTTGGTTCCTGTATTATTCACATTTTATATACAGGGTGTGCTAAAATGAAAAAAATAATTCCGGCGCCAAAAGGTTAATTTAAAGACGTCATAAATGTAATTCGTTCAGGAGTACATAGTTTTTTACTTATTTTAGGAGAAAAATTAAAGTATGTTGGAAGCGCATGAACATAAAAAGGAGCGTAATAAATAAAATTTAAAGCACAAATTTAAAAGTGATATTTATTTAGGACAAAGATATCAAAATTTATTCGATCAGCTGTATGAATTTTCTTGATAAAAATTGTAGCACTTCAAAAATTCATGTAAATTTAATTTCGAATTCCAATAACTGGGGACTGTTTACAACATAAAAATACCCTGTGGCAAAACCAACAGTCAATCAAAGTGATGTATGTGCACCGTTACACACGGTACTCTAGTGGAGCGATCTGATTTATTCAAAAGTGCAGGGCTTTGGTTGAATGTGTATATTGTAAAGAACCTCCACTTAGTGAGATTAGTTCACTTACGAAGAAAAATAAAACGTCTTCAGTGCCACAAAGTAACAAGAAGAATGAACCCAACTGAACGAGTCTAAATTCTACACGGTGCCAAACTGTGCGGTGTTAGGGGCAAAATGAATAGTAACCTATGAGCAGAGTCGTAAGTGTCACCAAACTGGAAGAGCTTATGTAAATGAAAACCTCAAGTCTGTCTTGAAATTATTGACGAACATAACGCTCCATTTAGTTTTCTGTCCTCTGTGATAATTCTACTTGCCCCATTCTTGTATATTTTATATCGCTGCAAACAAGTACGCAAACTATTACAGTAAAATCGCTGTGTGTTTTGGATTTCTAATAAAAAAAACTTTTCAGCACAAAATGTCTTTCAAATGAATTGTCAGCTACAGTGAATTTTGTACACTGGAGACCCGTAGGAAAATTACGCATCGTAAGTCCACCCGACGTAAGAGGAAGGCAGACGGATTGTGCCATCTATCTGTGCTTACTCGATGATAAATTCCTGTACGACACACACACAAATATATAACTATACGTATGCATGCATACATACGTACGTAAGTAAATACGTACATACATACATACATACACACACATACATACATACATACATACATACATACACACCTACATACGTACATACATACAAACACACATACACACCCTTTCAACCCCTAACATAACATAAGCTTCTCTACTATTCAACTAGGCTAGAAGTAGCATTACAAAAAACTATTACATTATTAAAGGATTCTTAGACCGGTTAAAGATACAGTTACAGTTTCAAAAATCACATAGCGGAAAATCAGAAAATTATCTTAAAGGATTAATAAATAAGAATTTTAAAGAAGACTTAGGGTGTCATTCTTTACCTCATAGGCAACACCTAGTGACTGCATTATAAAAACCCATCATCTAAAGTTGTTTAGGGGGAAAAGTCGGTTTTTTCCTTATCTTTCACAATTCTCCCTCGCCTAGAAACACAGTAGAATTTGTTTAGAGAGGAATAAATCTTTCACCGATATTCTCCCTTATATAGCAATGTAGGACAACACAGATCAAAGCTGGTAAAATCTTCGACATCCAGTAAGCACATACGTACAGTGTTAAATTCTGAGTGCGCTAACTACATCCCATGACCCTTCCTCTCCACCGTCTAATACAAATTTTCTGGGAGACTTTGAGAAGTGTTGGTATATTTCCCTCAGCGATATTGCTTTCTTTACGCTTAGGTTTTCGCTCTCTGCGATACGACGACACGCCATTGGGTGAATGTTTCACGACGTGTTCTGACCGTTGCAGATGGGACAGCCAAGTTGCCTGAAAAGGTCGGAAACCAATCGCTCAGTAACGGAAAATTTTTACTCTTGAAAGCGAGAAAACTGCTTGGTCTCGAAAGGTCTAGAAAGAATTACCCAAGAGACGCGGCGTCAACTAAGCTACGACGCTGCCAGAGCTTTTACTCGCTGTGTTTGCGTTGCTGAAGAACGGTTCTGTTCAATTTGGTCGTAAGTGTCATCCGCGTCTTTATCAGAACAAATTTATGGGAGAACAGGCATAAGCAGAGTTTCAAAATGTGCACAATGTTTCAGCCCATATTTTTTATCCATATTGACGGCGAACAAACGTAACTAAAGACGCAGTAAAGATAAGACAGTGTAAGGAAAGTCAAATACATTGGTCCAATATCTAAACCATAAGACAGTTATGTTTATCATCGATCGGCTCATACCAGCAAATGACTTGGAAAGTTCAGACCAAACTACGTATGTGACAGCGGGGAAACTCTCCCTAAATACATGTCACAGCATGAATGGCATATATGTATCCGACCTTTCGTCCTAAATTTCTTCACAGCTTCTGTTTCTGTTACCTAAACACTATCTCAGTTCAACACACGGAATAGAAGTAATGGTTAATTATACAGAAATAGTGTCCCTCTTGGAGAGCAAACACACATCCTCTGTAGTTAAATTTTCCCGCATTTTAAAGCATAGTAATTTTCATGAAAACATTAACAAGCAACTGTACCTCATCCTGCGCCTATTCTTTAAGATCGTTTTCAATAGTATCTTTCCATCTATGCCTTGGTTTTACAAATGGTCTCATTCATATAATGTTTCTAACAAAGACCAAAGAGGACTATGAATTATGTATATATGCTTTATGCAATTTTACCACAGCTTTATAGGTATATAAAAAATTGCATGGAACCTTTCTATTTGGATTGGCAACTGAGTGTGTACAACAAACTGAAAACAAAAATCGACTTTTCATGTATTATGTTTCGAATTATTAATAATATTAGTTGATACTATCTCTACAGTTGACTATGTGCGAATCAAGTTTGACAAATCTGCAATGGCAGAAATTTTCTCGTGAGACAATTAGTCTGCAGGAGTCTCTCCATAGATCCGTCTGTACCGCAGTAGAAACATAATTAGCCACCCATGGTTGAAGGAGACATCGGAACTGAAAGATGTTTATAAACTTGGCAAGATGTACGGGCTTATGTAAATTAACAGACAGATTACATTTATGCCAGTGTGGACCTAAAAACAAATTAACAATTCTCAGTGAATGAACTGGTCTGAGTGATTTGTGTATAAAATTATGCATTATACAAGACGTTGGTAGCAAAGAACCGAAATCTACAAATCTAACCAGAACACTAGAATAGTGAAGCTGTATAATCTTTCGGGTTTTCCAACACATTGTAGCTGAAGATAATGGCCACAATACTGTCACAAAATACGGGCTTGGCGCCTAGGCTAAAGTTGACAGTGTTCTCTATTAACGACGCCGACGCCGAATGGTCTGTCGGCGCCATTAGACAGATGAGGTTCACACTGCATTCTGTTGCCTGCCAACAACAGTAGCTTTATAACTGCAAGAATACATTTGTGTCATTGTTCCCACAGCTGTAATTGACCGTAATGCGGTATTAGATAAAATACAGCCTATTAATGGAATTCAATTATATAGGCCATGAATAAAGTATTTCTTGGCACAATGATTAATGCTGCAGGTCTAGAGAAAAACCTAACCTGGCTATATCACTGTTCCAAGGAATTACTGCTCACACTAAAAATGAAATATGATCTACTGTATTTCTACGTTACTTGTGTATTTTATGAGTCGGGGCGGAAGTTTTTTGGAGTTGGGTCCGTCTGTCCAGTCGTCTGACATTGCTGTTCTTTAACAGGTTCATACTACATTGTCTGTTGTTATATCTCGGTGACAGAGAACACTAATTTACAAAAATAAACCGGAAATATGATAGTACTTGCTTCTACTGTTTAAAATTTTTTAACTACTACCTGATGAGAAACTGAAATTATGCTACTATATACACCCCCGATTTAAGGTAAATGCTTATGAAATAGTAATACCTAACACGTGGGCCGAGATAAGGTAGTCGGTATAGGGACTGGCTACGGGATGGAAGGGCCGGGGATTGAAACCAGTTGGTGGCGAAAATTTCACGGCCGTCCAGACGGGTCCTAGGTTCCACCTAGCTTGCTGTACAATGAGTACCGCAGTCTCTTTCTCCGGGGGTAAAGCGGTGAGAGCGTGGCGTTGTCTACCCCCCCCCTCCTTTAGTGTCGAGGTTAAAGAAAGGGTAAAGAGGTACCTCTACTAACACTCTGAGCCTTCATGGCCTCTTCTAGGTTAAATACCATATATGAATTTGGAAATTCAGCAGAATGCTTCTTTGTTATAATAAATGATTTGTTGGTCAACAAATTGACCAACTTATGTGAACTCCGGGGTTCATAAATATTCTCAGATTAGTTGGGTATTCGACTACGCCCTCAGCCACATGAATCTTTCTATACCACCCACTCTCTTTATCCTCGTACGACCGTTAAATCCAAGTAGACCAACTCTAATATCAGGAAACTGTCTTGATTCATGCAGTTACATGATCGTCCCTTAACGCGCAGTCCTATGTTCAAATTCGGCCCAAACCAATTGAAGTTTGTTGCGGAAAATTGGTACTGGAGTATATTATCCTCCGAGCCCTTCGGCTTTCCCTTATTCTTATTATTCCACAAAGACTCATTACTATTCTTTCGTAATCGATGATATAATTTTATCAATTGGCTGTGGTGTTAAATAACACAGTTAAAAAGCTAAAACTCTGCATTTTGCAAAAGACGGTATTCATGTATTTCGTATAATTCTCCGAATGCACAGCCTTCATATCTTTAAACAATATTAACTATGTGGATTGCGGAACGAACAAGCGCTGTGTTGTGTGTTAGGTGCAACTGAATTATACAACATAACTTATTGGAACTTCGAGGTTCCTAAAATATTTTAGATACGTTCTAACGTTTCGCCTTCTATCCATATCCTCGCACAACGAGTGTCAATTCAAATTTCCAGACTAAATTTTTGTAAGTATTTCTTTTTTCTCTCAAGTGTGTTTCTTGTACTTCGGCCATAAAATTTTTCGTGAAACAAGTGCGGAAACCTGAACACAAATCCATTTTACATTGGACGCACAAGTTGGACATACACACGTGCAGATATCTAAACAGAAAGGCCTCCTTTGTGACATAAAGGCTAAACACAGCGCGAAGGGAAGGAAGTAAACATTGGTATTGACCTAGGTAAGGGAAAAGTTTTAGAAGAAAGATACCAGATTCGAATAACGATCAGAACTCCACATACTCTGGCCGAAAGCTTCTGTAATTTTATTCAGTACCTTGACAGATACCGAATGACAGCTCAGAACAAGCAAATACTGCTCTCTGTGCAATCGTATTTAGCTCAGCCAACGAGATTACCTTATCATATCATTTGACACTAAACAACAGCTGCAGTTGTTCAATCGTCGCTAAAAAGACCTACGAACTTTTCATCCAAAATCATACGACTGAAACATGTAGGAGTGAATAATTTTAATTTTAATTGAGGTTATGTGTCTTTAAGGTATTCTATGTGAAATATTTTAGAAAAGACATAATAAAAGTGCAAGTAGTTGGATCTCTTTATAAACTCTATCAGAACATTCTTTAAAAACTGTTTATTCAAAATTCCATGGTATTTGACAATTGTGTTTCACATTTAAAAACTCTCGGCTTTCGGACTTTCTCCATAGTCTGCTTTTGTACACAAAAACTAGTCAGAACTTCTCCGCAACCGCATTTCTGTTCATACTCAGATAACATGTGGGGGCTCTTGTACCCATTCTAGTCCATTAGGAAAGGTTGTTTTCCGTCTCTACGACCTGACACTGAAAGATGGACAAGGTACAGTATACACACCACTAGATGATACCGGCAGGAGGTGAGCGTGTCTGAGGCGGTGCGGGCGGATATTACTGTACAGACAGGACTAGAGGACTGCCGTGGTTGGAGCGACAGCCAGTTCTGCAAAAACGCAAAGATTGAAAATATCAAGCATTTCGAGTTGCACGCATTAAGCGAGCACTCTGTACTGTGCTTTCAGAATTACTAGTGGCAACTCATAAATTCGCCACGAAATTATGCGCGCGCGTAACTAGAGCATTCCTAGCTGGGATCATCTTGTTTGTGGGCTAAATAAAATATAAATATTTCCAACCATTGCTCGGACAAGGAAACTCTCGTCTCCCTTAAGACCCGAACGCTCCTTACCGCCTTCGTATATTGCAGTGAATGGAGTCTTCACTGAACCACATGACTTCAGTTTACACCCTCACACTATTTCTGTAAGATTTATGTTACTATTGTAAGCTCCTTTCTTTTTGCATAATCGATTTAGTGACTATGCTAGGAGCTGGAAGACCGAAGATTTGTGATTCACTGCCCGCCAGGGTTAAGAGATCTTTCCCTTTTCAGAAACGTCCATTCTGATTCTGTGGCCCACCCGGTCTACTATTCAATGGGTACTGGGCCTTCATGTTTAGCGAAAAAGCGGATAGTGCATGAAACTAACCACTCACCTCCGTCTAGTGCCGAGGTGTAATATTATTTGAGATGTACGTTTATTCCATACATCTATTTTGTGGTGCGCGGAAGGATAGCTTTATCTATACCTCCCAGTTATGCTTTGGTCTTCCGAACATAACTGATCATTAAAACTTTAAAATAATTTTACTCTTCGCTCCCATATTATCCGCTTTTATTTGAACATCCTAGTAACGTCAGGTGAAATGAAAATGGTGAATCGCCCCATTATGCAGTTTTCTCCATATTTCTGTCACTTCTTCTCCGAAGTGTCAAAACTGTCTGTTCAACACCCTGTTTGCAGACACAATCTGTATTCTTGTTTTACGACGACAGTCCACTTTCCACAACCATACAAAATTGGAGGTAAATTTAGTTTGTTTATTTTAATACTTAGATTTTTGAATAGGAGAAGGAAAAATGAAATATTCCGGAGTGAAGTGCAGCAAGCATTCTGTGAGTTTAATCAGAAACTAACTTCTTCACAAATGCAATATGATTTGTTAACGGTTCACTTTAAATTGTAACTGATAGAGATACAGTTCATCAGGCTGATAAAGGCATGAAGTCTCAGTATTTTACTGAAACTGTTTGTCGTAAGGAAAAAAGAGAGAATAATTTGAAAAGAAGAACAGAAAATATTGAATTGGGATTGAAAGAAATTAAACTAACTCGTTGTATATAAGTAGCTCATACATTATTTTCTTCTCTGAAACAAATAAATCACGAATTACTTCTACTGATATACCCTTAAATTTTTTTCTTCTCTCTTGTAACTGTCATAAAGAAAGTTTAGAGACCTGAATGTGAGGTCCTCTTTTCCCTTCTATAAATACTATCGATAAACAATATATCAATACACAGCTCTTTAATAACGGTATAAGAGAAGAAGTTTTAACATACAAGGCATTGGCCATAATTTCTAAAAGTCTACACTTTCCAATTCTATCATACTTACGCTCTCCCGAAATTCACGATTCCACACTTTACACATCTCCACATATTCAAAGTCTGAAAACCATACAAAGGTTAGGAGTTACCCTTTGGTCTTGAACCATAGCCTGTACTATATGTTACGCTCAGGTTCTTTACAACAAATACATGCAAACATGGGCTGCTGAGAGCTGCGCCAGTGAAAACTGTTTTGAAGGATGATAACACAGTTTCAACTTGACTCAATTTGCGCGCTGAGGCAAAAAGGAAGTTGAGAGAGAACAGTAGAGAATCCCCCCACCGTTTTCTTTTTATTTATTCCTAGCCACGCCAAACCTTAAGGGTGAGAATACATAGTGTCGGTACGCATAGATTTTACCGAAGGGTAGATCTGATTCCAGTTCTTCTGATCCGGAAAACTTTTCTGTAATCGTACACATTTTGCGATCAGCGACGGACTGGCTCAACAATACTTAACGACAGTCATGACTTGAATATATTTGCAGCAGGAAGGCTAGAGTGTAATACAATATACATTGTAGTTATCACTCCATGTAAGATCAGATTAATTAGTTTTCCTGAAAATATATTTGGCTTAAGGTCAACGGTTTCAAATGAAAAGTCGCCATTTTTTTACCCATGGAACCTGGACATTACCACATTCATCCGTCACGAGTTAGCCTTGATAGACCTGTTTTGGCCTCGGCTAATAGTGTCGTCGGAGGTCTTCTACGTCGTCTTCATCCCTTTGGTCCATAATTCAGCGTTATTTTTGGTACCCCATTGTTGTTCATTCTTGTTACATGTTGTAGATATGTTTGATGTTTGTGTGACCGCGCATCACTGATACAGTAATATAAATAGCCAACTAGATACAAAAATAACAAATTCTATTGATAATTTCAAATCAGCTCAACATGTTTCCGACGAAAATTTCGCCCATCCTCAGGAGCACAAGACTGTGTTCACAGCTTGTGGTATAATGCACCGGCGGTGCTGCAGCATTGCAGGTGCATTATACCACATGTTGAGCTGTTTGTAATTAACAATAGAATTTGTTATTGTTCCATCTAGTTGGCTGTTTATATTATTTTATGTTGTAGACGATTTGATTTACATAATCTTACTTTATCGTCAACTGGGTGCCATGATTTGGATTCATAAATCAATTACAACACAATAATCTACTACACATACTGGAGCAAAAGAATTATTGAGGTAGAAATGAATGTTGAAAGACGGAAATCGTGTGTTACGTTTTTGGACTCTACACCTCAGATGAAGGAACAGCTGAAGGAAAGGGAAACTTCTATGATTAATTGCAAGATAGTTTAAATAATAATAATGAAAATGATCAAAATTGCTCTTAGGAGACCTGAACGATACAACAGGAAATGCTGGGCTTTAAAAATTTCTTAATTATTTAAACCATACATTTTTTTAATATTCTCTCTCTTTGCTCATGTGAAATGACAAAGTGAGGGACCTTACTTGTCTGGGTCCTTTGGCATATAGAGTCGATAAGTCGGTTTCTTGTCTCCAGATTTACTGTAACACGCCATGACAGAGGCTGAAGTTATTTACATAGATAATCGTAAAAAATAATTAATCGTGTTAGAATCAAAGAAAATTCATTGTTTTATAGCAATCAGATTTTAAGGACTACGAAGAACAAGTTGAGTCAGATTAGTCAATCGTGATGTTGACTCGAGTTGGTTCTGTCATCTGTTCACCTGCTCTGTCGAAGTGCGGGGAATTGACTCCAGGTAAGACACTTACTGGAAATGTTTCAGCTCGGAATGCATGAAGCTTTACCTCTGCATTTCTCAAATGACTACGAGGTAAGATATAAGCTTGAATTTCTCAAGCTTTACAGTATCATTCTCAGTGCAACTAACGCATCTTGAAGTTAGTCTTCAGGAGATCTGCTAAACCACATCTCCTGCATTCCAGTTTACCGGCACGACAGGCGTGCCATAAAAGTTGCCAGCAAAGTGGAGTGCATTAGAATACATTAATTATACAAGTCCCTATCGGAGAGAGGAACGTTCAGCAACAGATCTTCTGTAACATACTTTCACTGCATCTTAACGACTGATTAAACTCTAGTGGCTTATCTAGACTGTATTTATAGCAATATAATATAAGATGATAAAATATAATAATATATCAAAATATATAATAATATAACATAATATAATAGAATATAATTATATAAAAGTAGTTAATCTCTTCAATAATTTTATGTAACTGAATCCTCAGTAACGATGTAAGGTAAAGGTAAAGTGATCCCTTTACAGGCCCGGTGTGGCCCAGAGGGTGGATAGAGTTATAGCTCCACTCTTCCATGTCCGCGGCACTAGAAAAGGGTGAGCACGCCCCAGCCGCACTTTACCCCCGGGAAAGACCCTGTATCAATTGTACAGGAGACTGGGTGGACCCCAAGGCCCGTCTGGACGGGCGGAAAATCTCGTCCCCACCGGACTTCGATCCCGGACCGTCCAGCCCGTAGTCAGTCGCTATACCGACTGAACTACCGGGCTCACCAGTAGTGATATATAAGAAATACGTATAATGTCCGCGCCTTTTCCCAGTAAGAAAGGTGAAGGATCGCAAAGTCTAAATACATAACTTTCAGCTCATTTCGCGCTCTACGTCTTTCTCAGAATGTCCAGAAATACGTTTAATACATCTCTGGAGAGTTAACCTTTTGGCGCCCGAATTGTTTTTTTAAATTTTAGCACATCCTGTATATAAAATGTGAATAAAACAGGAACCAAATACATTAGAATTACGAAACAAACTGTATTTTGAAGAGAAAGAAACGGAGAATATATACCGTGTTTAAAATATTCAGTACCTATATTTCTTGAATACATTTATAAAATGCAACTTTAAGAGGTTAGCGGTGCGGTACGACCACTATAGTGGTCGTTAGGCGTCAAAGGGTTAAATTTCCGAAATGAACCTTCATTCTTGTATTTTGTAGTTCTTGGATGAGGTATTTTATAGATTTCCTCTTCAGTAAAAAAAAAAAAAAAACCTAACTGCTTAACAATGTTTACAGAAGAAATCGATTGTGCACACTGTGATTTTCAGAAGGCTTTTTATCGAACCAAGGGCACTGACGGGGCAGAAAAAAATGTAATTATGTAGCTTACAGAGATATGAAAGTATAAAGTTGGGTACGTTCCATTACAAACCGTATATTTTTTTAAAATTTCTTTCAATTTTTTATTTCCTCTGGTAACTTGTGCCTTGTGAGAAATTTGGCATTAACTCTAGACAACTAACTAAGCAAAAGTTATATTTTGTACAAAGAAGTTTCAGACCTCCTGCCACCATATTTAATCAGTTTAAGATTTTCACGCGTTTATAATATGAAACTTCAGAAGAGATAAATGACAGACTTACGTATGTGATACCCTGCGAAAAGAGTATATTCAAATGGTGACCTAGGGTAATATCTTCGTCTGAGAGGGAGAAAAAAATTGGAAAATATAGATAGTACTGAAAAAAATTGGTGCATTTTACTGTTAAGCATAAATTTCTGTGGTGATTAAGTGAAGTACGACTCTATCATACACTAAGCCAGATGAACCCAGTTTTTCTTCGCCTCCTATTTCTTCAAGGAAAATTTTGTATTGTTCGCCTAATAAAGCCTAAATTCCACGAGTTTTCTTTCCTCATTTTTCTATGTCATGTCTCTCCCACATGATCTCTCATATAATCACCTTAATATTATTTGGTACAAATACTAATTTTGAAGTTAATTTTCATGCGCTCTCGTCCATTCTCCTGTTCCTTGTATCTGAGGTCCAAATTTCCTTCTCTACATCGACGTACAAAAACATACCACACAAAAATATCACAGATAATGACTAACAATAAACAATGCAATTGTCTGTTTGCGGTACTGCATTAGTTATCTAATGTATCTTTCAGGTACTGAATTCAATTTCTTTTAATTAAGAACGGCGTGGAAAATGTGACAGTCCTTGTAATACAATCGTGAAAATTTCGTGAAAAATCTACGACATGTGTCGTACACTTTAAACATAAAGTATCATACCTAATTAGTGGTTCACCCTGTACTGTAAATTTTGTCGTGTCTCTAGTGCAGCAGTCTAAGGAGCGGACAAAGAAATCATTTTTTCGAAAAACTTGTGTGCTTTATTCAAAAACATTTCTTTTCAGATTAATTTCACACGTACATAAAAGTGCGGAATTGAGTCTATCAGTGACAGATGTGTTACTTAAAGTAATATCAGACGTTTTAGTATGTCTTTCCAAGTATTTTTTATAGAAGAAACAAAGAAAAGGAAAGAAAACGAAGAAAGAAAAAAAGGAAAGGAAAAAATTCTTACGTTTATGATAATGAATGTAAAAATTATGATTGAAAAATCCTTTACGTATGCATGTGTTTTGTGTAACAAATGCAGAATGTAAAGATAGCTTAAAAAGTGTAAAATGATTAATAGATAATCTCGGTGGTGCTGGAACTATCCCACGTACGTAGGTTATTCGGAAAGTAAGTACCGTCTGCGTATATCTCTCGCGCATCCTCGAGACTTGTCACTTTGCGCAAGTGCAGTGACTTCCTCTATCAATTGAGAAGCCACAAACGTCATTTCGTGAAATTCGTGTTAGGTTTATATTTCTTCCTGTGCGTTAAACATGTTTAAGAAAATTGAAGGGACCGCCGACTGTGAAATAGGTCTGTAATTCGTTTTTTGAACGCTAGAAACGTGATACCAAATGAGATTCATCACCAGATCTGTCAAGTGTTTGGTGACAATGCGATGAGTGATGGCATGGTTAGGAAATGGGTTCGGATGTTCAAAGAAGGACGAGAGAACGTGCACGATGAGGCGCAAAGTGGGCGTCCATCTTTGGTGAATGATGATTTGTTGCGTAAGGTCAACGAAAGAGTGCGTGACGACAGACGTTTCACAATTTCTGATCCGTCCCTGCACTTTCCTCAGAAATCAAGGACTGTACTCTATGACATTGTCAGTAGTCATTTGGGTTATGGGCGGCCGCATTCTACGGGGAGGGTATACGAAACTTGTGCCCCGCTGCGACAAGTGCCTCAATAAGGGCGGCGAATATGTGGAAAAATAGTTTGAAGAATGTAGAAACTGATAACAATAAATTTTTTTGCGAAACCTTACTCGATTTTTTTACAGCGAAACGGTACTTATTTTCTGAATAAGCCTCGTATATCTATGTACACAATGCAATGGTAAAAGGTAACCAATATTACGGTAAAATTCGTGTTTTATCGTCCAGACATTACCGCAAAACGACGAGCCGCTGTTTTGGATACTGCTTCATCAAGTCGAGCCATGGGTATTCTGCCTGCTAGCGAAGCCGACAACCGTACGGCCTAAACACATTCAGCTCTATATTAAATCTCGTGCCCAGCAATTTTACAGCTAACCTACACATTACATGCCGTACAACCGTGTTCTCCAACGCTTGCTACCCTACTTGATTTGTGCAGTAACATATTCACTCAACCATCTTGTGCCGCAAAGTAAAATAAAATTTGTTCATGTTAAAACATAAAATACTCATTAGGACACGTACTCATAAAATGTTTCTAAAAAATAAGTAGAAAAAATCTGGAGTAAATTTCAGTTGCTACTATCTTGGGAAAAACTGCTGAACGGTGAATTCACTCGCTGGCGGATATGAAGATGAGAAACGCTGTAGTATATAACTGCACAATGTCTGGAGTCAGTTCCAGGAAAAATATTGCCATGTGTAGGGCGGGTTGCAGTGGCGTGTGCTTGAAAACTAGATACTAGGACCTCGGAATACATAAAGGCAGGGAATATGACGGCTAGTCAATTGACCATAAGTTTCTTAAAAAGAATTCTCCACTAAGGAAGCGCTACATTTGGTTGAAGCACTGCGCTATAAGATGGAAGGTCGCAGGTTCCATTCCCGATGGAGTCACTGAAATTCTTCGCTGACATATTCCTGCCGATCGCATATGGCCTTGCGATCGAGTCAGCCTCTGACTATTCGGGCGGGGGGGGGGGGGGGGGGTAAAAACGCCCCCGTCTGTGGGGGCGAAAAGCTGCACCCTTTCCCCCCCGGGTTCGAAGCAATCTGGGCGGCCCACACATCCCTACACCCCCCGCCCCCT
>Ga0123357_10005374_pt1 | contig 15321 bp, 9 predicted proteins | sample TergutEmb28metaG_FD_89873 | JGI IMG/M metagenome (GOLD analysis project Ga0123357, IMG submission 89873) | Embiratermes neotenicus P4 segment gut microbial communities from Petit-Saut dam, French Guiana - Emb289 P4 | ecosystem: Host-associated > Arthropoda: Insects > Digestive system > Gut ... | reverse complement strand
TCTCGTGGCGAAAGCGCTGTAGAAGGGAGGAAGGGACAATGGCATTGGATAGAGATTTTTACAGGGCGCTCGAAGACATCGTCGGCAGGCGCAACGTTTCGGAAGACCCGGCCGTGACAGAAAATTATCGCTGTATCACGGCGCAATCGTCGGCGCACTACGGACCGGTGGCGTCGCGTACGCCGCTGCCGCTGGCGGTCGTTTTGCCGGGCAGCACCGATGAAGTGCAGCAGATTGTAAAGCTTTGCAACAAATACAAGGTGGAGTTCAAGGCAGCTTCGACATTCTGGGCAGCGATGGGATATATCGGAAGCGACAATGCGATCCAGCTCGATATGGTCAGGATGGATCACGTCGAGGTGGATGAGAAAAATATGCTCGCTGTGGTCGAGCCGTTTGTGCCCGGCGGCACGCTGCAGGTGGAAGTGATGAAAAAAGGCCTCAACTGCAACATCGCCGGCGTCGGATGCTCGAGTTCCACGCTTGCCGGGACTTGCGGATGGGTAGGTTTCGGCCCGAGCTCCATTTCGATGGGTATCGCGAGCGAAAATCTGCTCGGCGCCGAATGGGTATTGCCGGACGGCGAGATCATCAGGACCGGCACGCTCGGCGCGGACGGCGAATGGTTTTGCGGCGAAGGCCCGGGGCCTGGCCCGCGCGCGATTTTCCGCGGCTGGACAGGCACCGCCGGCACGATGGGTGTTTGCACCAGGATCGCGGTCAGGCTTCATCCGTGGCCCGGCCCCAAATGGATTCCGGTCCGCGGCACAGCGCCGCTGTACCAGGCTGACGGCCTCGACTGCGTCAGGGCATACACGATATGTTTCCCCAACTGGGAAGCTTACGCGAGAGGATTCCAGCTCATCTACGAAGCGGACGTCTGCTACCTTGCGCACAGGCAGTTCAATATGTTCGGGCGCGACCTCAAGACGTCCATGGTCGAAGTCCTCACGCATCCGGAGCTTCAATTCCGTGATTTGCCGCGGTTGATGGAGGATCCGTATATCAAGGAGCAAAACGACCAGATGCAAGTCGACGTCCAGGTTGTCATAGCAGGCCTCACGGACCGCGACCTCGACTACAAAGAGAAGGCGTTCGATGCCATCCTCGAGCAGATCGGCGCGCACAAATCCGAGTACTATCTGCAGCCGGACATCGAAGATTTTGTCAAGCTCTACCTGCTGCGTCTTGCCCGCAAGAATTACAACTATACGTTGTGCAGCTCTTACGAGGGCAATTTCGGGCTTTCGGCCAATGTCTGGGTGGCGGCGCCGCTTATGGAGGAGGCCACAGCAATCAAACGCGACTGGGAGCAGACGCATACCGGTGTCGCGGCAGTCGGCGGCGACTCCGATATGGGTTCGGTTTCGGGTATCGGCGGCGGCGGCACGACGGGCTGGGAGTTCTTTGTCCACTTCGACGCGTTCGATCTCGATTCGATCAAAGACGCCGACGCGCTCATCAGCCATACTCATGAATGGATGCTCGGGAAAGGACTCGGCGCCGACTTCGGTCGCTGGAATTCCGACGCCCGCAAAAACGACGGGTACAATTACAACCAGGAAGAGCATGACGGATTCTACAGCAAACTGCCGCAGCCGGCGTTGGCTTCATATCAGTGGAAGATCCGCGAGGCTTTCAATCCGAACCATCTGACAGGGTCGTACTATAAGACGCTCACGCCTCCCGAGTATCGGGAAGAGAAGTAGCGAAGTCAATCAACAAAAAAGGAGGTAATAAAGTATGTATTCAACAATTTGCGATCCGAAAATCATGAAGACGCTTCTGCCAGAAGATTTTCCCGCGGATAAGCTCAGCAAACCGGAGTATGGAATGACGTCGGATTTCGATGTGTATGTGACGATGCGCGACGGCGCAAAGATAGCCATGGACATCCACCGGCCGGACGCGCCCGGTCAATACCCCGTCATTTTTTCGTCCACCGCTTATATGAAGGCGCTGTCCTTCCTGCCGAACGTTCCTACGCTCCACTGCGTTGAAACCAACGATATATCATGGTTTGTGAGCAGAGGGTTCATCGTGGCGATCCAGGATCAGCGCGGCACCGGTATGTCTGTCGATGGAGAATGGGATCTGTACGGGCAGGAAATTCAGAACGACTTGTATGATTGCATAGAGTGGCTCGCCGTACAACCCTGGAGCACCGGCAAGATCGGAATGATGGGGGAATCCCTTTTGGCGTGGTGCCAATGGTTCGCGGCGGCTATGCAGCCTCCTCATCTGACCACGATCATCCCTTATGACGGCGGCGCGGACCTGTACAGGGACGTGATGTATCACGGCGGAAACCTGAGCGTCGGGTTCCCATCCGCTTGGCACCTCGTTGAAATCAGAGGCAACTACACGCTGGGTCTGGGTATGAAACATCCCAACAAGCTCGGCTCGTGGGATATGCCTCGGGCGGCGCTTGAACATCCTACATTCGATGATTTCTGGAAAACCCGCCGGGCTGATTTCAGCAAGATCAAATGCTCGCTTTACAGCATCGGTTTCTGGCACAAGACAGGCCTGCATCTGCGCGGAAATACGAGAGGCTATGAGGAAGTGACCGCGCCGAAAAAGATGCTGCTCTGTCATGGTGAATTCGAAGGCGACGAAATGGCCATCTACAATTCTCCCGAGATGAGGATGTTGATTTTGCGGTGGCTGGATCATTGGCTCAAAGACAATGATACAGGTGTCATGGACGAGCCGCCCGTTACCCTTTTCGTTCACGGCCTTGATGAGTACAGGATCGAACAGGAATGGCCGCTTGAAAGAGCCGTTTATACACCGCTTTACCTTTCAGGCGACAAGACCGGCGTCGTTGATTCACTGAACGACGGCAAGCTCGTCTTTGACAGCCCTTCGGCCGACGACGCTTCCGTCACATATTCTTATCCGCAGCCTGACTGGAGCCATTTCAGCGGCATCGGCGCGGCGGTGGTCGAACATGGGAAAATATATTCCTATCGGGAGGTCCTGACATTTACGACCGATCCATTGGCGGAGGATATGGAAGTTTGCGGCCATGGGCGGCTCATCCTGTATTGTTCGACCGACCAGGAGTACCCCGACTATGTCGATACAAAGTTCTATGTGAAGGTCTGGGATCAGCTGCCGGACGAGATACAGCCGGAGAACTATCCGCTTGAATCCATACTGCTTTCGCACGGACGGCTGCGCGCCTCCCACAGCTTCGAGCGCGATGAAGCTCTTGAAAGGCCGTGGCGCCCATACTATACGCATGAGCATCCGCAGCAGATCGAGAACAACAAGATTTATAAGTACGAGATCGAGATACAGCCATTTGCCAATATATTTAAAAAGGGCCACCGGATCCGCATTGAAGTTGCCTGCCACGATACGAACCTGTTCGACTTTGGCGGACACCATTATGGATTGAATATCGGTAAAGACACGATTTATTTCGACAAAGATCACCAGTCGCAATTGATCCTGCCTGTCACGAACAAATAAGCGCAAATTCGCGGTGAATTCAAAAACGGGATTTTTATTTTAAAAATCCCGTTTTTCATTGCGGCGCGCAGGTTAAGGCGTTAGAATCGTAAATGAAGAGTTTCCTTCTTGTTAATGTTTTAGACGGTTTTATTAATTGAGTATGGAGGTAAAAACATGTATTCAACAATTTGCGATCCGGAAATAATGAAAACGATACTGCCGGATGGTTTCCCCGCGGACAAGCTGAGCAAACCGGAGTATGAAATGATGTCGGAAATCGACGTATACGTGACGATGAGGGACGGCGCGAAGATCGCCATGGATATCCACAGACCCGACGCCCCGGGACAATTCCCTGTGCTGTTCATGTCAACCGGATATATGAAGGCTCTGTCCTTCCTGCCCAATGTGCCGACAATCCATTGCGTTGAGACCAATGACATAGAGTGGTTCGTAAAAAGAGGGTATATCGTCGCGATCCAGGATCAGCGCGGCACCGGCAAGTCGGTCGACGGCGAGTGGGACTATATAGGCCAGGAAACCCAATATGACCTGTATGACTGTATCGAATGGCTTGGCGTCCAGCCCTGGAGCACCGGCAAAGTCGGTATGATCGGGGAATCGCTGCTGGCACATGTCCAGTGGTTTGCGGCAGCGTTGCAACCACCGCACCTGACCACGATCATCCCTTATGACGGCGGCGCCGACCTGTACAGGGACATAGCGTATCATGGCGGGAATCTGAGCGTCGGGTTCCCATCCGCCTGGCATCTCGTGGAGATCAGGGCAAACTATTCATTGGGCATGCACTGGAAACATCCGAACAATCTCGGTTCATGGGATATGCCGAGGGCTATGATCGATCATCCGACGTTTGACGATTTCTGGAAGGTGCGCCGGCCCGATTTCAGCAAGATCACGTGCTCGCTGTACAGCATCGGTTTCTGGCACAAGACCGGCCTGCACCTGCGTGGAAATACAAGAGGGTACGAGGAAATCAACGCGCCGAAGAAGATGCTGCTCTGCCATGGTGAATTCGAAGGCGATGAAATGGCTATCTACAATTCGCCTGAGATGAGGATGTTGATCCTGCGCTGGATCGATCACTGGCTCAAGGGCAACGATACCGGCGTCATGGACGAACCTCCGGTGACCCTGTTTGTCCACGGCCTTGAAGAGTACAGAATCGAACAGGAATGGCCGCTCAAGCGCGCGGACTACAAGTCGTTCTATTTGTCAGGCGATACTACCGGCGTGGTGGATTCGCTGAACGACGGCAAACTCGTGTATGAAGAGCAGCCCACAGCCGACGACGCTTCGGTCACTTACTCTTATCCGCAGCCGGACTGGAGCCATTTCAGCGGTATCGGCGCGGCGGTCGTTGAGCACGGGAAGGTGTATTCCTACAAGAAGGTCCTTACGTTTACAACCGATCCGATGGAAGAAGACATGGAAGTATGCGGCCACGCGCGGTTGATACTGTACGCGTCGACAGACCAGGAATTCCCGGACTATGTCGATACAAAGTTCTATATCAAGATTTGGGATCAACTGCCTGACGACACCCAGCTCAAGAACTATCCGCTGGAATCCATCCTGCTCGCGCATGGAAGGCTTCGCGCTTCACACAGCTTTGAGCACGACAAGGAGCTTGAAAGGCCGTGGCGCCCGTACTATACCCACGAAAATCCGCAGGAACTGGAAAACAACAAAATCTACGAATATGATATCGAGATCCTGCCGTTTGCCAATATATTCAAAAAGGGCCACCGGCTCCGCATGGAACTCGCCTGCCATGACACAAATATGTTCGACTTTGGCGGACATCATTATGGATTGAATATCGGCAAGGACACGATCTATTTCGACAAAGAGCATAAGTCGAGATTGATCCTGCCGATTACGAAAAAATAATTCCTGAATTCCAGGAAGAGAAATCCGTTCCGCGGTACAGGGGGATGCTGCGGGACGGATTTTTTATATGGGCGTGTTGTAAGCGGTCTGTCCCGAATACTCGGGGCTCGTCACAATCGAAAAATGGAAAATCGGCTGCTCCACTTCCAAAAGCCGCATCGGGTTGTGCTTCACCCCGCCGGGTACGAAAATCAACGACGAGCGCTCCAAACGGTGCATCACGCCGTCGAGCGTCAATTCTATCACTGCGTGCAGGTTGTACGGATCCTCCGGGTCGCATCCGAAAAACCCGATCAGCTCGTCGTAATCGTGCGTATGCTCGGGAAAAAGCGGGTCGCGGGGCTGGGCTTTCTTGTACCAGGCGGTATTCATCTGAAACGCGCCCGGGACCTCGTTCCCGTCGATCCATAAAATACGTTTTGCGAACTTGTGGTACATTTCCTTGATGTCGGGACCGATGATGTTCGGCTCATGCAGCTCCTGTACGATATATTTCGCGGTATCGATGTGCTCGTTTGACATAATTGTTTCCTCCACGCTTATTATATACCTTCCAACATTTCAGGATCCAGCGTCCTCCAGTAAGAGTCCGTCAATCTGTTGGGATTGAAGGCGTCCCTTATCTTCCATTGATAGACCAAGCCCAACGGCTGAGGATTGTTGACGAACAATTTGTTTTGTTCCTCCTGGCTCAATTCATAGCCGTCATGACCCCTTGCGTCAGCGTTGCTCCTGCCCATATCCGAACCAAAGCCGTTCTCTTTGATATATTTGTTCGCGGCCTCGAAATACTCGAAAGTGCCATTGCACGAGTCCTCGTCGGCCGGGTCAAAGTTCACGAAAGCTTCCCAGCCCGTGTTGCCGCCGCCGCCGATCTGCCCCATGGCAAGCATCATCGTGTCGCCGCCGTTCGCGACGAACGCGTCTGATTTCTGTTCCCATTCCAGCTTGAAATTTGCCGCGCGTTCCGTCCGGGCCGTCCCGAAATACGGCTGCTCGATCAGCCCGAAATTGCCTTCGTACGCGCCGCACATGGCGTAGTTGAGGTTCTTGTGGCCGATACGCACAAAATAGAGCAGTGTGAAATCCATCATCTCCTTGTCGAGCATGAACTGTGATTTCCAACCGCCGGTTTTTTCGAGTATATAATCAATCGTTTTTTCCCTCAGTTCCATATCCCTTTTTGTGAAGCCGGCGATCGTGATCTGGATATCTATATTCATATCCTGATTTTCCTTGATGCATTCGGGATCCTTGTCAAGCCATTCGAGGTCGCAGAGTTGCTTGTCGGGATCGGTAAGCACCTTCAGCATCGGCACTTTCAGCTCTCTGCCGAACATGACGAACTGCCTGTGCCCGATATATGCCACTTCGCTTTCGTACATCATCATAAGCGCGTCGCCCCATGCCTGCCATGTCGGAAAGCACAAGGAGTAGCACTTGAAATTGTCCGGCAAATCCGCTTTGTAAGCCGGCACTGTCCCTCTGGAGGGGAGAACCTTCGGGCCGGGCCAGGGGAAGAGCCTTACGGCTATCCTCGTGATGACGCCTAAAGCCCCGTTCATGCCGAGATTGCCTCTGAACAGCCCTCGCGCGCTTGGGCCGGGGCCTTCTCCGCAAAACCATCCGGATCCCGAGCCGAGAGACCCTGTTCTGATGATCTCTCCCTCCGGGGTGACCCATTCCGCCCCCATCATGCATTCCTGACCGTTGCCCTGCGCTGTGGCGTAGGCTCCCATGCTCGTATGGCTGGCGCAGCCGGCCAACACCGAGCAGCTGCTGCCGGCGCCGATGATGCTGGCATTCAGGCCGTGCTTCATGGCTTCAGCCTGAAGTGTCGCCCCGGTCACATAGGATTCGATGATCGCAAACTGGTTCTTTTCATCGATTTCAATAGAATTCATACGCCTCATGTCCATCTGGATGGCCCCGTCCTGGCCGGGATAGCCCATCGCCGACCAGAAGGTCGTGGAGGCTTTGAATTTGATTTTGTATTCGTTGCACAGCCTGATGATTTTTTGGACTTCTTCGGTGCTGCCGGGCAAAATGACCGCGGCGGACCTCGGGGTGCGTATCCTGTAAAGAGGCCCGGCATGCGCCGAACCCTGTGTCATGACCTGAGTGTATGTATCAAGAATGCCCGCGTCGCATGATATATTCGCAGGGCCCACAATAGCTTCAAACGCTGAGTATTGTTCCTTAGTCAACGCCATCTCGTCACCTTCCTCTTATATGGCCCTTGAAACAAGCCGAGTGATATCGATCGTTTGCATTTTGACGCCGTTTTCCCCCTCCGCGGAAGTAAAGCTCCGCTCGCACCACGGACACGCGGTAACGATGGCCTCGGCGCCGGTAGACAAGGCCTCCGTGACCCTTTCGCCCGCGGTCCGGGAAGCCAGTTTGGGATAAGCTTCGCCGCAGCCGCCTCCTGCGCCGCAGCACCACGCGTATTCACGGATCCGTTCCATCTCCGCCAGCTTGAGCCCGGGTATGCTCTTAAGCACATTCCTTGGCGCGTCATAAATGCCGTTCGCGCCGTTGTATCTGGGCCGCCGGGGTTCCCATATGGCGATCTGCCCTCTGATTTTTCGTTCCGTACCTTCCCACGGTACGTATTCCTCACCAAGTCTGCCGAGGTGGCATGGATCATGATAAGTGACCGTCATGGGGATTTCTTTCGTGAATTTGATCTTTCCTTCGTTGATGAGCTGGTCTATATATTCGATCGTGTGCATGACCTTGATTTCGGATCCTTTTTTTGCGTACAGGCGTTTCAGCGAATAATAACAATCCGCGCATGAAGTCACGATCGTTTTCACGCCGGCTTCCCGCCATGTTTTCAGGTTTTGGTCCGCGGCATCGCTCCATTCCGCCCTGTACCCCATGGAATACGCGCGGCCGGCGCAGCATTTTTCTTCGTTCCCGAATATGCCTATATCGACGCCCGCGCCCGAGAGGATTTCGATCGCCGCGCGCGGCGTTTCCCATAAGCTCTTATCGAGGCTGTAGCGGCATCCGTTAAAAAACATCACCTCTGCTTTTTCGGCGGACAAGTCTTTGACGTTGAGGCCTTCGGCCCATGCCCCGCGGCCGGCGTTCGTCCTTCCCGCCATCATTGTGCCTTCCGCCTTCAGGTTTTCGACGAGTGCCTTCAATTGCGGCAGCTCATGGCCTTTTTCCACGGTGTCGGTTTTCAGCTCGATATTGTGCTCAAGCGGTTCGAGGTTGTAACGGCAAACCTTGCAGGATACGTCGCACGCCCCGCAGGCCATGCAGCCGTTGATCACATCCATGATTGTATCCGTATATTCCGCCGTCCCGTCGATCAGCGATGTCGAAATCTGAAAACGGCCGCGAGCCGAATACGCGTTAAAATTGAAATACTCTACGCTGGGGCAGCATGCTGAAAATCTCTGGCTTGCCACCTTGTCCAACGGGATCCATTTGCAGTACGAACAATTGCTGCATCGTTCCATCATCAATCGGAAATCCGAGAGTGCCATTCGTTTCCTCCTTATTTACATCTGACTATCAATGAGTTTGCCGGGGTTCATAATGCCGTTCGGGTCAAATATAGCTTTAATTTTTTTAATTGTATTGGCCGCCTGAGCGTCTTTTTCCAGTTGTATATTTGACCAGATATCATAAGGCCGCGCAAAGAATGCGCCCATGTCGCACAGCTTTTGGCTTGCGTTGATATAAAACTCCCTGACCATAGTCGTTTCTTTTGTATCCGCCGGGTCGTACGGGATGCTGAATTCCAGATGTACAGACGTCCCGGCGTGCTGAGGCTGGATATATACCCCGATATCGTCCGGGGATATGCCGGCTGTCTCCGCAAGCGCGTTGACAGCGGCGATGTATTCCGGGGTCTTGTCCAAGGTGGTCACGAAGAATATATCCTGAAAAGCCCCTTTGGCGCGTTGCTTGAAATATGGCTCCTCCGACGGCCCGAGAATAGTCTTTAGTACGTCAGGCCCGTTGCCTCCCGGTATCCCGGGCAGGAATTCAAGCCCGCATTGCCCCGCGATATCAGCTATATCCTGCGTCTGGGCGCTGACCCGCTCTTCGGGCAGTATCGCCCGGCCGGCCACGGCCACAAGCGCCGTCCACGTCGGCAGCATGGTTTTCAATTCGTTGATCCTCTCGGGGGTTTCGCCAAGCAAAGCCGCAAGGTAAGGCGCGTTCAAGACGAAAAACTCATCGGCGAAACGAAGCTTAAGTACGCGGTATACGAAATCTATAAGATCATCCGCATTCTTCGCCGGAACAAAGCTCAGCTCGTGTATCTGCGGCAATACTTCGCAGCGCAGAGACGCCCAGGTCACGATACCCATGCTTCCCTGCGACTGTGTGAGGAATCTGTAGAAATCAACCTGGCCGGGACCATAGGCAAAGTGCTGCCAGGAATCGTTTTCACGCTGCTTTTCAAGGGTCGCGGGGCCGTTTCCCGCGCTTCCCGTGAACATCCTGTTTCCGTCGCCCCAAACAACCTCCAGACAGCGCAGCGGTTCGGCGTAATTCCACTGCGTATGAGGGTTCAGCCGGGGCTCGATTTCAAGGACGCTGCCGATCACCGACTTGGATTTGCGCGGCGCCAATGCGGTCGAGAGCCTCATTCCTTCCTTCGCCAGCGCAGTTTGCAGCTCTCCGTATGTCACGCCGGGTTCCACATAAGCAAGTCTGTGGACCCTGTTCAACTCGATTTTTTTCATTCCGCTCATGTCCACGATGACAGTATTTGGTTCGCAGGGGACGGTGTCGCCGCGAAAATGCGGCCCTTCGGAACTGACCGGGATGAGCGGCGTGCCGGTTTTGTTCGCCCACTCTACGATTTTCTTTACTTCGTCCGCGTCGTTGACCTTGACAATGGCGGCGGGACTCAGTGGCTTTGCGAAACTTCCGTCACTTGCATATCGTTCAAGCGCTTCAGGTGATCCGTCAACGCGTTCTTCGCCGACAATCTCATATAACGCCTCTGTTTTTTCGCTCATATTTTCACTCCGTTTCGTGTTGAATTTCGCACTGAATATCTTCGGTCTGAACGTTTATTTTCTCTCTCAATATGTTCAACTTCCGCAATTATTTCAGGCTTTTCAGGCAATGTCAATAGCTGTTTTTTATAACGAAGCAATTCGTCGAAGGAATTCGGGGAATTGACAATCCCAGGTTAATAGAATAAGATTTATTTTGGTCCTGGTTCACCCGGGAAGTCTTACATGGCGATGGTTATTATTGCTTAAAATGTGGAAAAAAGCCATATGAAATGGAGAAGGAATCATGTTGAAAGCAAGTGAAAGAATCTTAAAACTTCGAACCGCGGCGCTGGTACAACCGGAAATCTGTGTCGAGAGACCTTATTTCATGACAGAATCATACAGAGAAACCGAGGGGGAAGAGGTTGTCATCCGCCGGGCGAAAGCTCTCGCGAATATCCTGGACAAAATGACGATCACGATCTACGACGGCGAGCTTCTTGTCGGAGCGGCTACGAGCAAACGCCGCGGGTCGTTCATCATACCGGAGATTCAGTGGGAATGGTATATGGACGAGATGGATCATATGCACGAGAGGGAATGGGACGCTTGCCAGCCGATCACGCCGGAAGAAAAGGAAAAAATGAGAGAGTGCATGCCGTACTGGAAAAACAGGGCGACATGGGACAAGGCGCGTCATGCCTGGTCCGACGATGTGAACAAACTCAACGGAGAGATATTTTCGACGCATACTTCGTCGATGAGCGGGCAGCATTTTGGCCATACAGTGGTCGATTATGAACGCGTACTGAAAAAGGGCCTTGGCGGCATCCTTATGGAAGCGAAAGCCGAGCTTGCCTCTTTGATCCCGATCACGTTCGCCGAGATCCGGAAACACACTTCGCTGAAAGCGTACGTGATTGTTTTGGAGGCGGCGATACAGTTCGCGCGGCGTTATTCACAATTGGCCTCGAAGATGGCGCTTGAGGAAGAAGACGAAAAGCGAAAGGCCGAGTTGGTTCGCATAGCCGAAATATGCGCGAAAGTCCCCGAAGCTCCGGCCGAGACATTTTACGAAGCGCTGCAGTCGCTCTTTCTCGTTTTCACGGCGGCAAAGATCGAGGCGTACGGGCCAGGCAATTCGATCGGCAGGCCGGATCAGTATTTGATCGGGTACTACCGGAAAGACCTGCAAGAGGGGCGTATGACGCAGGAAGAAGCCCTCGAATTGATAGAGGCGCTTCTGATCAAATTCAACGATCTGGCATGCCTCCTCAGCAAGGAAACAGCCGAAATCCTCGGCGGGTTTCCGACGCTTGCGAATATCACCATCGGCGGGGTGACGCCGGACGACGAAGACGCCGTCAACGAGCTGACATATTTGATGATGGACGCGGAGGAAGTGGTCGGTCTCACCGCGGAGGAGTTTGTCGTACGTGTCAACAGGAAGAACCCCGAAGGGTTCCTCCTGCGCGCCTGCGCTTTGGCTGTGAAGCTGCGCGGGAAGATCAAATTCCACAGCGATGTCACGGCTTTTCGCCAGATGCTGTCGGACGGAAAGCCGATCGAATACGCGAGGGACTATGTCGTGCTTGGCTGCGCCACGCCGTCCGCCCCGGGGAAGACGCTCGACATCACCGCCGGGTCCTTCAACCTTGCATATTGTCTGGAGCTTGCGCTGAACAACGGTGTCAGCCGCCAGACCGGGGAGCGCATCGGTCTTGAGACGGGCGACCCAAAAGGGTTCAAGTCCTATGAAGACGTATGGGAAGCATACAAAAAGCAGGCGGAGTACATCATTCGCCAGGCGGTATCGTCAAGGAATACCGACCGGTTGATCTACGCGGAAAACGTGCCGGCGCCGTTGACCTCGGCTTTGTTCAGTACCTGCTTCGAAACAGGCTTGGACATCACGGACGTTGGAAGCGTGATGAACGCGACAGAGAACCAGCACGCGGTCGGGGCGCCGAATGTGGGCGATTCGCTCGCGGCGATCAAAAAGCTTGTTTTTGAAGAGAAAAAGATCACGATGGGGGAATTGATCGACGCCTTGGACAGTGATTTTGAAGGCGCGGAGGAGCTTCAGTACATGCTTCTTGCGGCGCCCAAATTTGGCAACGATATCGACTACGTCGACTATCTGGTGCAGGATGTGTTGACGCACGCGAACAGCGTCCTTTCGAGCTACGAGGGTATCAACGGTACAAAAATCATACAGGCCGCGATGGCGGGGACGGGCAATCTGATGCACGGGCGGAAAACCGGCGCGACGCCGGACGGGCGAAACGCCGGCAAGCCTCTTGCGGAAGGCGGGATTTCACCGTCACAGGGCAAGAACGTGAACGGCGCTACGGCCACGATGAATTCCGTATCAAAACTGGATCACACGCAATTTTCGGGAGGCGAGGTCTTTAATATGCGGTTCAACCCGGACGCGGTAGACAGTCCGGAGAAACTAAAAAAGTTCGCGAACCTTCTCATGACCTATTGCGAAAACGGCGGCTACCATGTGCAGTTCAACTTCTTGAGCAGCGAGACCCTTCTCGACGCGCAGGCCCACCCAGACCAGTACCGCGACCTTTTGGTCCGCGTCTCGACATACAGTTCATATTTCGTGGAACTGAGCGACAAGGTGCAAAACGATATTATCGCGAAAACGGAGTTTCAAAGTTGTTGACATGGATGAATTGAAAGGGCTTGTATTTACGATCACCCATGGCTCATTCGTGGATGGGCATGGGATCCGTACGACAGTGTTCCTGAAGGGCTGCCCGCTCAGGTGCCTTTGGTGCTGCAACCCCGAAAGCCAGCAGGTTTGCCCCGAGATCAAATATACTCAAAGCGAATGCAACGGGTGCGGCAAATGCTACAATATGTGCCCCGTATCCGCCATCGGGCAAAGCGGGGGCAAGGCCGTGATCGACAGAGAGCTTTGTGATGGCTGCGGGCTCTGCGCCGACGTGTGCTACAGGGGCGCCCTCGCGCGTTTTGCGGAATGGCGCACAGTTGACGAGGTATTTGAAAACGTCTACAAAGATAATAATTTTTATATCAATTCAAACGGCGGCGTCACGATAGGGGGCGGAGAGCCCACATTACAAACCGGATTTTCACGCGCGCTGCTCGACAAACTGCATGGTAATGGCGTTCATGTGGCATTCGATACCTGCGGCTACACCGAGTCGGAAGAGGCTTTCGACCTGCTGAAGGACGCGGATTTGCTCCTGTACGACCTGAAGGGGCTGGATCCCGAAAAACACAAAGAAAACACGGGCGTGGACAACCGGATCATCGTGGAGAATCTGAAAAAACTGGACGGACTTGGGAAGGAGATCATCATACGGCTCCCGCTGATCCCCGGTTTTACGGACGATGAACAGGATATCGCGGCCGAAATCGAATTGATCAAGTCCTTAAAATCGGTGCTGCGAGTCGATATCATACCTTACCATGATTTTGCGAGGAACAAATATGAACAATTGGGAAGGAAGTATCCGTTCGATATGGACCTCGTCCATATGACGCCTGCGGAGGACATACGGGATCGTTTTATCGGAGCCGGGATTGCGGCGCAGATAGGAGGGTAACCTTTCACGGGAGGTGTAAAAATGGCGCTTACAAAAAGGACAAAGATTCTACGTGAAAAAATGCTGACGATTCCGGCGGTAGATATCGAGCGAGCCGTTTTTTTGACCGAATCCTACATGGAAACGGAGGGAAAGCCTCAGGTCCTGCGGCAGGCCTACGCGCTCGTCAACGTACTCAGAAATATTACAACCACGATTGACGACGGGGAGCTCATCGTCGGGTGGCATACCGCCAAACAGGTTGCCTGCTCGCTATTGCCGGAGATGGACGCCGGATGGATCGAGAGCGAACTCGATACCCTCAACGACAGAGTATGGGAAAAATATCAGCCGCTGACCGAAGACGAAAAAAAGAAAATCGTTGAATATATCCTGCCATACTGGAAAGGCAAGTCGGCGCGTGACAAATGGGACGGTCTGGTTCCGCCCGAATTTGCAAAGCTTGAAAACATCATTCAAAACGGCGGAAACAGCCGCAACACGCATCACCACGGTCACGTCGCGGCAAACTTCGAGCGGGCGGTGAATTTCGGACTCGAGAAGACGATTGAGGACCTTGAGGATCGGAAGGCAAAGGTCGATATCACAAAACCCGGGGAGTTGCGCAAATATTATTTCTACGAAGCCGGTATCGTATTGCAGCAAGCCGTGATAGATTTTGCGGCCCGGTACGCTGATTTGGCCGAAGAGAAAGCCGCGGCCGAGCAGGACCTCGAAAGGAAGGCGGAGCTTCTGGAGATCGCCCGCATATGCCGCTATGTCCCCGCGAAGCCGGCGCGCACATTCCGCGAGGCTTTGCAATCCGCCTGGTTTCTCTACGTTTGCGTCATGATCGAAGGATGGGGATCCGGGCAGTCCATAGGGCGCCTCGACCAGTATCTTTATCCATTTTACAAAGCCGATCTCGAAGCGGGAAGGATCACCCGCGAAGAGGCGCTGGAACTGATGGAATTGGTGCTGATCCGCATGAACTCCGTCATTTTATGCATGTCCGGTTTTCTTCAGATTGCGTACGCGGGGTATGTCGTGCAGCAGGGTATATGTCTCGGGGGCGAGACTCCCGAAGGCCTTGACGGGGTAAACGACCTGACCTACATCCTCCTTGACGCCGAAGAGAGCGTGGCGCTGACACACGACGAAATGGTCATAAGAATCAGCGCAAAGAACCCTGACTCTTATGTGATCCGCGCCTGCGAAGTCGCGAAAACGACGCACGGGAAACTGAAATTCGTCAGCGACGAGACAACGATAGCCTCGCTGCTGGAACTGGGGTTCCCCTTGGAAAAAGCCCGTCAGTATATCTCGACCGGCTGCCACAACCCCGGGATACCGGGGCATGCGCATATGATGAGCGGCGTCATATTCAACTGGCCGCTTATGTT
>Ga0123357_10005373_pt1 | contig 15321 bp, 18 predicted proteins | sample TergutEmb28metaG_FD_89873 | JGI IMG/M metagenome (GOLD analysis project Ga0123357, IMG submission 89873) | Embiratermes neotenicus P4 segment gut microbial communities from Petit-Saut dam, French Guiana - Emb289 P4 | ecosystem: Host-associated > Arthropoda: Insects > Digestive system > Gut ... | reverse complement strand
TTGTAAAACGCGCGGAGTTCATCCAGGCCCTTTTGCAGAATGTCCCGCGCCTGCCCAAGATGCGTTTCCCCGGCCTTGCCGGGTACGGATTCGCGGAAGATGCGCTCCACATCCACCACGGCAAGACCCTCAGCCAGCGCGATGCCGCTGAAAAGCGCCAAAAAGAGTAAAGCCGCGCAACATAGCCGCATCATGACCATACTCATCCTGTTTTTGCCGAGGCCATCAGCGTGGCTACAGCATACGAACCATAACGTCCGTTTATTTTTCAGATTCCGGTGGGAAGATGCCCAAACAAAATGCATTGACCCCACCGGATACGGGCGGATATAGAGAAGTTGCAGGCTTGACTATTTACCGCTCGCAAGGACGATTCTAATAGGATTTAGCTATTATATGCAAGCTAAATTTTATTGTTAAGGCCATATTTTTTTAGAAATTAGCTAATGCGCTAATCCTATTGTCTATCTATTTGTTGTGCTTGCGGCTATTTCGGGGTTCATTTCGGAGTTCCGCATGCAGACTACAAAATCATTCGCAGCTCGGATGGAAAGAATTTTCACGGCAACTGGGGCGAAAAGCGACACAGCCCTGGCAAAAATTCTTGAAATTCAACCACCTTCTGTTGCCTCTGCCAGAAAACGCCAACAACTGCCTGGCATGTGGGTTGAAAAGGTTGCAGAGAAATACGGAGTCAGTGCTCATTGGCTTTTATTTGGAGAAGGTGGCGGTCTAATGGCTACTTCCGACGCCGGCGCCGCAGTTCTTGGCCCCTTAGTAGCCGGGAGTGACTTGACACTGGTAGCCGCCCTGGAAGCCAGAAGCGTGGCGCTGGAGGCGAAAAACGCGGCGCTGGAAGCGGAAAACGCCGCATTGAAGGAAGCAAAGGCCGCCAGGGATGAACTCCTGCGGGCGAAAGAGGAGACGCTTGCCGCGTACAGGCAGTTGTTGCGTCAGGCGTAAGGTGCGCCGGCAGCTCTGGAGCAAGGGTTATAGGGCTAGAAGTTTCAAATTCCCTTGACATTTTTTCCGCAATGGGGCAATAGTTCCTGTCTCACTTTCGGAGGTTTACATGTACGCCATTATTGAAACCGGCGGCAGGCAGTTCCGTGTCGTGGAAGGCAGTAAAATCCGCGTGGAAAAGTTGCGCGCCGAGGTAGGCAGTGAGTTGGTGCTTGACAAGGTGCTCCTTGTGGGCGGCCCCAAGCTGAATTTTGGCGCCCCGTACGTGCAGGGCGCCGCTGTCAGAGCCGAGGTGCTTGAGCACGGGCGCGGCGAGAAGCTCTTGATCTTTAAGAAGCGGCGGCGCCACGATTCGCGCAGGCTCAAAGGCCACCGCCAAGAATACACCGCGTTGAAGATTACCGCCATTTCGGCGTAAGGTTCCGGAGGAATAAGCCATGGCACATAAAAAAGCAGGCGGCAGTTCACGTAACGGGCGCGACAGCAAGGGGCAGCGCCGCGGGGTAAAATGTTTCGGCGGCCAAAATGTGCCTGCGGGCGGCATCCTTGTGCGTCAGCTCGGCACACGCATTTTTCCGGGCCACAATGTGGGCATGGGCAGGGATTATACGCTCTTTGCCACGATCGACGGCGTAGTGCGTTATGAGAAATTTTATCGCAAGCGCCGTGAACTGGTCCGGGTTCATATTGATGCGCGCAGTCCCGTAGCGGAATAGCACTTTTTTTACCGTAACGCGTTCAGGCGGGGGTGGGAGGCGGCTTCCACTCCCGTTTGCCATTTTGCGGCAGCAACAGGTGAGTTCCATGAAGTTTGTGGATGAGGCCGTCATTACCGTACGTTCCGGCAAGGGAGGGGCCGGTTGCGTTTCCTTCCGGCGTGAAAAATTTGTGCCTCGCGGCGGGCCGGACGGCGGGGACGGCGGGGACGGCGGTCATGTCGTGCTGCGGGCGGATTCGCGTCTGCTCAGCCTGTACGATTTTCGATTGAAACGTCTGTATGAAGCGGAGAACGGTCAGCCCGGCATGGGCAGCCAGTGCGACGGGCGCAAGGGACAGGATCTGGAGCTGCTTTTTCCTGTGGGCACACTGGTGTTTGCGCGCGCCCGTGAAGGAGAAACACTGCTGGCGGATGTTTCCGATCCGGCGAGCAGCGTTATCGTTGCCCGTGGCGGGCGCGGCGGCAAGGGAAACGAGCATTTCAAATCCGCTGTCCAACGCGCGCCGCGTTTTGCCCAGCCCGGCGAAGCGGGTGAGGAACTGAGCCTGCGCCTGGAGCTGAAAATCCTCGCGGATGCAGGCATCATCGGCTTGCCCAATGCGGGGAAGTCAACATTCATTTCCAAAGTTTCCGCAGCCCGGCCGAAGATCGGGGCTTACCCGTTCACCACGCTAACGCCCAATCTCGGCGTCATGATCGACGAGACGGATGCGGAACGCCGCTTGATCCTGGCTGATATTCCCGGTTTGATCGAGGGCGCGCATCAGGGGCTCGGGCTTGGACACCGTTTTCTCAAGCATGTGGAACGCACCCGTTTTTTGATTCATATGCTGAGCGTCGAAGATATGCCGATGGAGAATCCCTTCGCGGGCTTTGCGCTCATCAATGAGGAACTGGCGCTTTTTGAACCGGCCTTGGCCGGGCGTGTGCAGCTTCAGGTGATCAACAAGACGGATCTGGCCGCTCCTGATCGCATTGAGGCCATACGCCGGGCTGCGACAAGCGAAGGGCGTGAAATCTTTTTTATTTCAGCTCAGCAGGGACAGGGATTGGAAGAGCTGGTCACCGCCATGTGGCGTCTGCGTGATGCGCTTGATCCGGGCGCGCCCTTCCTGCATTGTCAGGCAGTGGAAGAAAACGATGAAGGTGGAGGGGACGTATGAACTGGCGGGAAGAACGCGCCGATGCGCTGGCGCAGGCCCGGTGCATCGTTGTCAAGGTGGGCAGCGCCGTGCTTGCCGGCCCCACGGGTCTGGATACGGGGGTGATGGAAGAGTTTGTCGGCCAGATCGCCCTTTTGCGCAAGCAAGGCCGCCGCGTGGTGCTGGTGAGTTCCGGCGCGGTGGCGGCAGGACGCGCGGCCCTCGGTCCGGGCCGCGACACCCGGAGCATGTCGGGCAGACAGGCCGCCTCCGCGGTGGGGCAAAGCCGCCTCATGCATGCCTATGACCAGCTCTTTGCCCGGCATACTCTGCTTTCCGCCCAAGTGCTGCTCACCCGGGACGACCTTCGCGGCCGCCAGCGTTTCCTCAATATTCGCAATACCTTCACGGAATTGCTTGACTGGGGCGCTGTCCCAGTGGTCAATGAAAACGATACGGTGGCCGTGCAGGAATTACGCTTCGGCGATAACGACTGTCTGTCCAGTTTGTTGCTCAACGTGGCGGAAGCGGAACTTTTTGTGAACCTGACCTCTGCCGCAGGCGTTTTTTCCTCGGATCCCCAGCGCGATCCGGACGCCAGGATATTGCCGTGCCTGGAGCGCATACGTGAGCTTAAGCTTGACGACTTGTGCGGCGCCAAGACCACCCTCGGCACCGGCGGCATGTATTCCAAGCTGCTCGCAGCGCGCCGCGCCGCGCAGCTTGGTGTGCCCACCCTTATTCTGCCCGGTCGGGAAGCGCAGATCATCGCGCGCGCTTTTGCCGGCGAAGAGCTTGGCACCTGGGTGCGGCCCGAAGCGCAGAGCGTTTCGCGTCGTAAGTATTGGCTGGCGTACCAGTCTGATCCGCAGGGCGAAATAGAGGTGGATGACGGCGCCGCCAAAGCGCTTGTGGAGCGCGGATCAAGTCTTTTGCCGGGCGGGGTCTGCCGGGTGGAAGGGAATTTTCAGCCTGCGGCCTTGGTGCGTATACACATACGAGAGCGTACGCTGGGGGTCGGGCTGAGCAATTACAGCGCTGCGGATTTGCGCCGCATTATGGGGCGCCCTCGGCTTGAGGTGGCGGCGCTGCTCGGCGATGCGCATTATCCGGAAGTGATACACCGCGACAATATGTTGCTGGACGCGGCCGTGTAAGCTTTACCTGGACATGCTTGGCCGCGCAACGGAGTGTCACTCTGCGCTTTGCAAGAACACCTTGCGCTGCTCTCAACAATTTTTCAGACCCAATTCTCAATTTTTAAATGAGGGATGCGCTCAAACTCGCTGGCGTTATTCGTGACCAGCGTCAGACCGGAAGCTAAGGCATGGGCCGCGATCCACAGATCGTTATTGCCAGTTGGCCGTCCGATTTTTTCCAGATCAGCCCGTATTTGTCCATACGTTTTTCCGCAGTCCGGCGGCATCGACAGGACAGAAACCAGACCGGCAAACCCTTCCAAAAGTTTGAACACCAGCTTCGACTGCCGGCTTTTGGCCGCCCCGTAAAGCAATTCTCCCCAAGTGATGACGGAAATAACCGCCTGCCCCGGCTTGATGGCTTCAAAACGCGCCAAAACCGACGGCGGTTTATGACGTTGAATATAGATGCAGATATTCGTATCCAGCATGAACGCAGGTGCCTTGCTCATAGCCCGTCCCGTACCTGTGGCGGCTCCTGAGCACGATCTCGCAGAAAATCATCCGGCAAGGCGCTTAAAAGGTCAAAAGCCCGGGCCACATTCGTTTCCAACTCCCGTAAAAGAATTTCGCGGCCCCGGCGACGCACAATCTCCAAATCCCGGCCTTCCACCCGAAACGCTTTGGGCAGTCTGATGGCTTGGCTGTTGCCTGACTTAAAAACACGCGCTGTGGTCATAGCGGCCTCCTTTCTTGGAAAATATATATACATAAAACATATACGTGATTTTTTTTCCAGTCAAGCTGGCCCTGAAGGCAAACAAGATTACATCAAGAAGATTCAGGCGTTGGAAGGGCTTCGCTACCGCAGCAGCAGAATGGCTGTGCCGGCGCAGGCGGTGCAAGCGCCGATGATGGACCCCAAGGAAGGGCAGCGGCGTTCATGGATTCCTGAGACAAGCAGCAAGGCCACGGGTTGCATGCCTATAAGCGTGGAGGCCACAGCCGTCGGGGCGTGTTCCAGCGCCACCAGGGAAAGCCAAATACCGCCCGTCGGACCGAAGATGCAGCCGATCAGCAGGAGTCTGATCACGCCGGGCGCGGTACGCACAGCCGCCATTGAAGACTGTATCCGCTGCAGGCCGATTCCCATTCCCAGCAGGATAAACGCGCCGGACGTGTTGCGCAGCAGCGTGAGAAAAAGGGGCGGGATGCCCTCCTGGATGGCGATTTTGGAAACAATCAACCCAAAGGCCACCATTACCGCGGAGAAAAGCGCAAGAGACACGCCCTGCCTCCGCCGGGCAGGACTGAGGTTGGCAAGAGCGTGCTCCGCATGCTGCCGTTCGGCAATGATAACCATACAAACGCCCAGCGTGGCGACCGCGATGCCCAAAAAACCTTGTATGCCGATATATTCTGAAAGCATGACCATGCCCAGCAGGGCGGTGATGCACGCATAGAGGGACTGGCAGACCATGGCCGCGCGGATGCCGATGCGCGACACGGCGGTATACAGACACCAGTCGCAGACGACCAGGCCTAAGATGCCGGAAACGATGCCCATGAACAGCGCGTACAGCGAATAGGGCTGAAACTGCCCCGCCATCAGGCAGGGTGGAATCAGGATAAGGACGGCAAGCGGCAGGCGTGTCATCATAAAGGCATACACGCCTACACGTGTGGCTGCCGCTGCATTGACGACGGCGGAGATGCCCCATGAACATGCGGTGCCCAGACCGGCGGCGATGCCTATTGATAGCACGAAAAGCCTCTCGTGGGATATAATGGGGCGCAGCCGGGGCGGGGCGCTGTGGGGAGGAAAGCCTTGCTTTCCTCCCCTGGAAACAGAGCTTACAGGCCTTTTCCTTGCATGAACACGAGCAGGTCGCAGACACGGTTGGAATATCCCCATTCATTGTCGTACCAACTGACGAGTTTCGCCAACTGGCCGTCGACCGTGGTATACTCCTCGTCCAGGATGGAGGAATGGGGGTTGCCCTTGAAGTCCATGGAGACAAGAGGTTTGTCGCAATATTCCAGAATTCCCTTGAGATAGGTCTCCGAGGCTTTTTTGAGCACTGCGCGCAGGCCGGCGGTATCAGCGGGCTTTTCCAGCAGGGCGGTGAAGTCCACCACCGAAACCGTGGGCGTTGGGACGCGCATCGAATAACCGGTAAATTTCCCCTTGAGCGAGGGGATAACCTTGGCCACGGCTTGGGCAGCGCCGGTGGAGGTGGGGATGATGCTGCACGCCGCAGCGCGGGCGCGGCGCAGATCCGAGTGAACCATGTCCAGAATGCGCTGGTCGTTGGTATAGGAATGGATGGTGCACATCATGCCGGTTTTGATGCCGAATTCTTTTTCAACTACCAGGGCGATAGGGGCGAGACAGTTGGTGGTGCAGGACGCATTGGAAAGCACATGGTGCTTTTTCGGATCATACTGATCCTGGTTGACGCCCATGACAATGGTGAGGTCTTCGTCTTTGGCCGGAGCGCTGATAACGACCTTCTTCGCGCCGTTATCAATATGGACGTGCGCGTCTTTCGCCGAGCGGAAAATGCCGGTCGATTCCACGACAATATCTGCGCCGTATTTACCCCAAGCCAGATTCTTGGGGTCGCGTTCGGCAAAGCAGTGAATTTTCCAAGGCCCGACTTTTGCGTCGCTGCCGTCAATGACCGGGTCGAGGGCCACGTTTCCGTAGACGGAATCGTATTGCAGCAGATGGAAGTTGGTAGCGGCATTCGCAAGATCGTTGATCGCCACCACTTCCGCCTTTTCATGATATTTCTGGTAGAGTGCGCGGAAGACCTGTCTGCCTATACGTCCAAAACCGTTAATCGCCACCTTGACTTTACTCATAGCTAGTTTCCTCACGAGTTGGCGCCCCCCGGCATCTTCGGGCGGCGAATGCTTGGCAAGCTGTAAAACAGCGGTAAAATTCACTACGACCTGAGCTGTATCAGAACGTACGGCGTATTTCAAGCAAAGACATGCAGGCGCAGCCCTGCTATATATCTTCCGTCAAGTTGCGCTGAAACGATTTTACAGGTACTCCCTGCAAGATATCTTATGGAGGAGGTCGTCATGATCGCCTATGTGGAAGGCAGGCGCGCGGAAAGCGCGGGCAATGCCTGTGTGGTCGTCACCGGCAGCGGCATCGGCTACGAAATTTTTCTGCCCACGCATGCCCTGGCCGCGCTGCCGGACAAGGGCGGGCATGTGGCGTTCCACACCTGCCTCATGGTACGCGAAGACGCTCAGGAACTTTACGGTTTCCCCAGTTGGGAAGAGCGTCAGACCTTTATCGTGCTGACTTCCATTTCCAAGGTGGGCGCCAAGACGGCTCTGGCTGTCCTGTCGCTTTTCAGGCCGGAAGATTTGCGGCGCATCGTGCTGGAAGACGATGTGTCGGCGTTGACGCGCGTCTCCGGTATCGGCAAAAAAACCGCGCAACATGTGTTTTTGGAACTTAAATATAAACTCAAGGTCGAAGGCATGCCCCAGGCCGCGCCGCTGGCGGGCAAAGGCGAGCGCCCCGGCGGAGTGTACCGCGATGCTCTGGACGGGCTCGGCAACCTGGGCTATGCCGAGGAAGAGATTGCGCCGCTTTTGCGGAAGATTTTGCACGCCGAACCGGATCTTGACGTCGCGGGGGCATTGCGCGCTACGTTGAAAGAACTGGCGAAGAGGACATGATGGAAGATCAGGCGCGGGTACACGATGAATCCGTCCGGCCGCGCAGCTTGGACGAATTTATCGGCCAGAAGGATCTGCGGGCTAATCTCAAGGTCTTTCTGGAGGCGGCCCTGGAACGCGGCAAGGCGCTCGATCATGTTCTGTTTCATGGCAATCCGGGTTTGGGCAAGACGACGCTGGCGCAGATAATGGCTTCGGAACTTGGTGTGAATATTGTGTGCACTTCCGGGCCGGTGCTGGAGCGCAGCGGTGATTTGGCCGCGATTCTCACGAACCTGGGGCGGCATGATCTGCTTTTCGTGGACGAGATACACCGCATGCCTGTCGTGGTGGAGGAAGTGCTGTATCCGGCGATGGAGGATTTCAAGCTTGATTTGATCATCGGGCAGGGACCGGCGGCGCGCACTGTGAAGATAGATGTGGAACCTTTTACGCTGGTCGGGGCCACAACGCGCATGGGGCTGTTGTCCGCGCCCTTGCGTGACCGTTTCGGCATTGCGTTGCGCCTTGAGTATTATCATCCGGAGGAATTGGCCCAGGTGGTGCAGCGTTCGGCGAAGATTCTGCGTATTGAGATCACGGAATCCGGCGCGCTGGAAATAGGACGCAGGGCGCGGGGCACGCCTCGCATCGCCAACCGCCTTCTGCGGCGGGTGCGGGATTTCGCGCTGGTGCATGGCAGCGGGAAAGTCACGGAAGAGCAGGCGGCGGACGCGCTGCTGCGCATGGACGTGGACGAAAACGGCCTGGATCAGATGGACCGGAAGCTGCTTTCGGCGCTCATCCATCATTTCGGGGGCGGGCCGGTGGGCGTGAAAACGCTGGCTGTGGCCTGCAGCGAGGAAGTGCGCACCCTTGAGGAAATTTACGAGCCCTATCTCATTCAATGCGGTTTTTTGAAGCGCAGCCCCAGGGGACGCATGGCGACCGACAAGGCGTATGCGCTCTTCCATAAAACAGAAGCGCAATAAAGGGAGAAACGATGCCTCCTGTTGAAATGCGGGTTGAACTGCTGGCCCATACTCCCAATGCCTGTGAACTGATATATGCCGCTTTCCGGCAATGCTACCACGCGGGCTATGTGGGCGACATGTGGCCCCGCCTGCTTTCCGGGGAACCGGATCGGGAGAGGCAAGGCACATTCATAGCGCAAATACTGGAGTCCGGGCATGCCAGCCCCATTGAGCATGTCTCCTTCACCTTCGCGCTTTCCGGCATATCAAGGGCGCTGACGCACCAGTTGGTGCGCCATCGTCTGGCCTCGTACTCCCAGCAGAGCCAGCGGTATGTGGAAGCTTCCCGTTTCGATTACATCATGCCTCCGGCCGTTGCAAAGAATGCGGCGGCCAAGGAACGCTTCATGCGTTTTATGGATGCTGCAGGAGAGGCATACAGGGATATCAGGGAACTCTTGGAGGCCGATGGCCGCACGGGATCGAAAGCCAACGAGGACGCGCGTTTTGTGCTGCCGCAGGCCGTACAGACGCGGATTGTGATGACAATGAACTGCCGTTCTTTACTGAATTTTTTCGAGCAGCGCTGCTGCATGCGCGCCCAGTGGGAACTGCGCGCCGTTGCAAACAACATGCTGGAGCTATGCAGGGAAGCGCTGCCGGAAATTTTTACTCCGGCGGGCGCCAAGTGTGAGCGCCTGCGATACTGCCCGGAAGGCGAACGTTTTACCTGCGGCCGTTATCCGTCCCCGACCGCCCGGACCGATGAGCATGTTGCTTTTGAGACGCTCTAGCCGAAGGCTCCTGTCAAAAAGGCGGCTGCCAGATAGCCGGTCATCTGTCCGTCATAGCGTTTTTGATCCGCTGCAAGTTCCTGTGCCGCCTGAACGGGGTCTTTGGCTTCCGCATAGGAGCGTTTGGTTATCATGGCCGCAAAGGAATCCGCAATGGCGGCGATACGTCCGATACGGCTGATCTGCTGGGCTTTGCTTTTTTGCGGATAGCCCGCGCCGTCCAGTCGTTCGTGGTGTTCCAGGCTGGCCTGCGCGAGTTCGTCAAAGGCGAGATCGAGCTTTTGCATGACTTTGTAGCTCAGGGTAGGGTGCAGCAGCATTTTGTCTAATTCTTCCGCCTTCAGACTGCCGGGTTTGTTGAGGATGAAGGCCGGTATCTTGGCCATGCCGATATCCTGCAGGAAAAACGCCAGCGCCGCCCGATCAAGATCGCGGCGCCTGAGTTCACCCCCCTCCATAATTCTGAGCAGAAGCCATGTGCCGACAACCAGGGAGTTGAAGGCGTGCTTGCTCAGGCTATGTTCGCGCAACAGGCGGCGCATGAGCAGCTTGATTCTGTGCCGGTCCTGCCAGAGAATTTCCGTAAACACCATGATGTCTTTGTACAGGGGTTCGAAAACGGGCCGTACGGGTTGATCGGCAAAGGCCTCATAGCGCATGATGAGCGCGCGCATGCAGATGTCGGCGACTTCGGATTGCTTGAGGTTCGAGTCTTGCAGCACAAGGTCAAGCTGTTTGACCATGTGCTCGGAATAGATGGGATGGTCGGAGCGCGCAACGAACAAGCCTCCGTCATGGCACAGCGTGTGCATTTCCTCCACCTGCTCGTTTGCCAGGCGCTGGCCTTTGCGGATGAGCGGGACAAGGGTCAGCGCTTCCTCATTGAAGCGGAACAGATCCACCGGCGGGTGGAATTTCGGGAAACTGGAAAGAATTTCCTCACTGATCTGATAGTATTCCTCTTCTATGTTGGCAGGAACCGTAGCTCCGGAACGGTGCTTCATATTATTTCCTGTATATTTTCACAAGGTTGGTGCCACGGCGCTGATCGCCCGGCTTGGGTTGTCCGGCTGTGATGATGATGGTGTCGTCCGGCCCGAACTGTGGCGCCTGATCGATAAAGCTCTCCACTCTGTTCACATGGCTGGATTCCTGGATGTTGGAGACGTATACCGGCTGTACGCCCCATGAGAAATTCAGGGATTTTACCACTTCGGCTTCAGGCGTCATCCCGTAGACGATCTGCGGGGGACGCCTGGCGGAAACAAGACGTGCGGACGCGCCGCTCATGCTGTGTGAGACAATGGCCTTGGCATGGGTCTTTTTTGCCAGAAGACAGGCGGAATAGGCAAGGTATTCCTCAATGCCTTTGTCGTCGGCCGGCTCCTCGATCATCTGCCGTTCCAGCAGCAGTTCTTCCGCCTTGTCCGTAATTTGCCGCATAAAACGCACGGCTTCCACGGGATAGTTCCCCATGGCGGTTTCTTCCGAAAGCATGACGCAATCCGCGCCGTCCAGCACGGCGTTGGCGACATCGGTGGTTTCGGCGCGGGTTGGGACGGGATTGTTGACCATGGAGAGCAACATCTGCGTGGCCACAATGACCGGTTTGGAAAGCGCGTTGCAGGCCCGGATGATGCGTTTTTGCAAGGCGGGCAACTCCGGCATGGGGCATTCAATGCCAAGGTCGCCGCGGGCGACCATGACCGCATCGGTTTCGCGCAAGATTTCCGCCAGCCTGTCCACCGCGCTCCGGCGCTCCAGCTTGACCACCACGGGGATATTCTTGCTGGCCGCCATGATGATGTTTTTGGCTTCACGGACATCGTCGGCAGTCTGCACATAGGATATGGCCACAGCGTCCACACCGAGAATAAGGCCGTCGGCCAGGTCTTTTTTGTCTTTTGCGGTCAGCGCGGCGATTTTGGTGGCTTTGCCCGGCAGGGCCAGTCCCTTGCGTGAAGTCACAATGCCGGCGTTGGCGGCCTTCAGCAGCGCAAGCCCATCGCTGCGCCTTTCCACAACAGTAAATTGCAGGCCTCCGTCGGCAAGCACCAGTTTGTCGTCCGGAACCAGGCTTTCCATAATTTGGGGATGATCAAAGGGCAGATAGGGCATTTCGGCTGTGGCGGCGCTGCTTGGGCCGAGCAGAAGCGTATCGTTCTTGGCGACCTCAATGGACGCTACGCTGAGAGTGCCGAGACGGATTTTGGGACCGGAAAGATCCTGCATGATGGTCACCGGAATGTGCAACTCCGCTTCAAGTTCCCGGATAAAGCGGATGATGTCCACAAAAAGCGAAGCGTCCCCATGAGAAAAATTGAGGCGGAAGATACGGACGCCAGCCTCAATAAGTTCTTGCAGCGTTTTTTTATTGTTGGAGGCCGGACCGATCGTGGCGACAATTTTTGTCCTCATGACAGTACTCTTTTGGGTTTGAGGGTTGAGGGCAAGATTCCATACAGCAAACTGTGCGAGTTTTCCGCGTTTTATCCTGTCTTGTCAAGCCGCAAGAAACGGCGCCATAGATGCAAAAAGTTTGATATAAGCGCGTCAATATTTTCGTTTTATCTTGTTTTGTGCGGCGTTTCCATGCTTCGGGGCTTGCCCAGATCCTCTGCAAATGCTGTTTCCCGATGTTCGAATGCCGGGCGGTATTCTCCAATTTCAGTATTGTTCATACCAAATTCCTGAGAGAGGCGTACCCAATTTTCTTTCACTGTCCCTGCCGTGGTCGATGCTATTTTTGATGCCTCGTCTTTGTTAAGTTCAAAATAGAAGGCATGTTCCAAAAGGAGTTCCACGGATGCCGAATTTTCTGCCGGGTCGGCAATCGCTGTCTTCAGTTGTTTGAATCTTTCCGGAAACGGATTGACGTCGAATATCGGAGACAAACGCCATTTGTCATTCCCTGCATAAAGGAATGCATGATTTTTAAGATGGTCGTCGACATTGGAGACCAGGATAGTAAAGAGGACTCGCTGAAAAAGGTTCCGCAGGTCGGATTTTGGATCAGCCCCGTTTGTCCTGATCGCATCCGCGATCTCCGCATATGTGCGATTGTCCGCTTGAGGACTGTCGAGCATCGTTTGTGCCGAAATATACGGAATTCTTTTCCCTCCAATACGGTCGAATCGCTCAATGACTGCAATGGGGAGTCCTTTTGAACCTTCAACGAGCGTCACATCCGGAGCGTCTATTCCGCACAGACGGGCAAGACGAAGCGTGACAGCTTCCGCCCTTTCCGTTGCCCTTGAGTCATTGTGAGAAGTGAATTTAGCAAGAGATAACCGGTTATTTGCGTTCAGGATGGAACACTTCGGCCTTGCCCCTCCCAAGGAGCTGCCCGGCAGAATGAACCGACGCAGCGCCTCAGTATCGGGGGTATTCATCTCAATACTGCGGACAATTTCGCAAAACTGTTTCAGATCATACAGGCTTGGCAGCATGTCGTTTTGCCCGGCAGCCAGGAATTGCGAATTTCTTCCGGCATTGCGGATACGCAAGGCGCCGATTCTGCAACAATCTGATATGGCAAGGAGGAAGAAAAGGGAATCAAGGGATTGTTTGGAGCCAGTCAAGCGAGAATGCTGAACCAGCACCTTTTTTCCCCACGAATCCGGCAGGGTATCCATCAAAACTGGCGGGAAAGGGCGTTCTCCACGGAAAAATTGCTTCCCTCCGTTCAAAGCAAGCGCAGGTGCAAGCGCAAAGGCATCAGGGGAGTTCAACCATGAAGGGGCATATTGAAAACAGGAATACTCACGGCTTCCTGATGCTTCATATTGAAGCGAACCAACAAGGATACCGCTTTCGCCAAGGCATACTTCCAGATTGGCGCTTTTCATGCATGCTCCTCAAAAGCCTACATACCTTCCGTCAAGAACGGCTTGATTATCATTTTCCGCACAAGCGGATTTTTTGTTTTTTCCCTTTTCTCTGACTCGTTTCGGCAGGTCATGCACACTGATTATCTCCCCAATGTCATCTGTGGAGGGGGCAAGTAAATTTCCCAACCGTCCACGTTCTCCGAGTACCAGGAGCACCATGGACAGGGTGCCTATGGATATGCCGGGCGCTCCTTTTTCAAGACGTCTGATAGTCTCCGGAGTAACGCTTACCGCTTCAGCCAGGCGCCTGATTGTCATGCGGCGCCGTTTCCTCGCGATAGCAATATTTTCGCCGAGACTGCGCAACTCGCTTTGAGCCGAACTGGAGGGCAACAGTTTTGGCGGCATGGGGTACTCCTGGGGCCGTAAGATTTTTATAGTAAAAATTTTATGTCATACATAGAAATAAGACAAGATATTTTTTGTTTAAAGAGAAAAAGAGCGGATTTCAAAAAAAGCCTGAAAAAAAATTTGCAGCCCTTGACAAGGAGGAGATTTTTAGATCATTGTGGGAGTAAGTGGTAAAGGGTGGGAAAACATGAAGCCGGGTTTCCGCAAAACATTTCCTCGCAGTCTGGATGCCAAGGGCAGGCTTATGCTGCCGCCGGAATACCGGGCCATCATCAGTGCGGCGTCAAGCTCCGGCAGCTTTGTGCTCACCGGCTATGACGACTGCATTTGGGCTTACACCTTGCCGGGATGGGAAGCCTTTGAAGAAAAGATATACCAGATGCAAAATTTCACTCGGCCCTTTCGCGATTTTCGCCGTCTCGTGTTGGGGCGCGCCGAGGAGCTTGAGTTTGATCCCCAAGGTCGGGTGCGCGTTTCGCAATCTCTCATGCGCTACGCCGGCTTGAGCAAAGATGTTCTTCTGGTTGGGCAGAGCAGCAGATTCGAAATCTGGGACACGCAGCGTTATGACCTTCTTAAGATTGAGGATGCTGCGCTTGATAAAGAACTGGCCCAGAGCGGCATAGATTTTTCGCTGTGAGCGGTGTGGGTACAAACGCGACTTGTGGGGCCGCCGCACTGCACACGCCGGTGTTGCTTGAAAAGAGCATGGAGCTTTTGCTTCCTCGGGAGGGTGGGCGTTATCTGGACGGCACTGTCGGGCTCGGCGGCCATGCGGAAGCCATTTTACGGCACGGTGCCTGGCTATGCGGGATTGACAGGGATCAAAGCGCTCTTGAACTCGCCGGCGGGCGCCTGAGCGTCTTTGGAGAGAGAGTGCGCCTGTTCGCTGCGCCTTTCAGCGAGTTTGCGCATGCTCTTGATGAGCTTGGCTGGGGCGAAGTTGATGGAATGCTGTTGGATATAGGGGTATCGTCCATGCAACTTGATACGGCAGAGCGGGGTTTCAGCTTTACAGCCGACGGCCCGCTGGACATGCGCATGAACCCTGAGCCGGGCAAAGCTTCTGCCTGGGATCTGGTGAACCGGGAACGCCCCGAAATTCTCAAGCAAATTATCGCCGAGTTCGGCGAAGATCCGCAAGCCGGGCGCATTGCCCGCTGTATTGCGGAAGAGCGCCGGAAAACCCCCATTGACAGCACACGGCAACTTGCCGCCCTGGTGGAACGCGCCTATCCGCCCGCCTGGCGGGCAAAAGCCCGTAACCATCCCGCTACGCGCACTTTTCAGGCTTTGCGCATGACAGTTAATGACGAACTGGGCGAACTGCGGCGCTTCTTGCAGAGGGCGCTTTCGCGTCTGCGCGCCGGGGGCAGGCTTGCGGTTATCAGCTTTCATTCCTTGGAAGATCGCATCGTGAAACACGCCATGCGTCAATGGGCGCGGGATTGTCTTTGTCCGCCTCATCTGCCGCGTTGCGTGTGTCGCCATGTCCCCGAGGCGCGCCTATTGACCAAAAAACCCGTATGCGCCTCAAGAGAAGAAGTGGCGGGCAATCCCAGAGCCTCCAGCGCCAAACTGCGAGCGGTCGAAAAAACAGCGCCCGCCGGGGATGGCCGTTATGCGGAGTAAAGGCAGGGGAAGCACCGGCTGGCTTGTGTTTATC
>Ga0123357_10005372_pt1 | contig 15322 bp, 9 predicted proteins | sample TergutEmb28metaG_FD_89873 | JGI IMG/M metagenome (GOLD analysis project Ga0123357, IMG submission 89873) | Embiratermes neotenicus P4 segment gut microbial communities from Petit-Saut dam, French Guiana - Emb289 P4 | ecosystem: Host-associated > Arthropoda: Insects > Digestive system > Gut ... | reverse complement strand
GGTACTTCTCTTGAACCAGCGGTGATCCCCACCGCTCTGGCTTCAAGCTTCACACTGCAGTACTTTCCGTATTATGTGTGATGTTCCAAGTATAGCTGTCTTTTGTAGTGAATCCATCGAATGTTTTCCTCGTACAGTTTCCAAATTTTCCTTAAGCTTCTCGTTATTATTATTATATACTGCGATTGAGTTTTCATTAGTACAGACAAAACAAATAAGAAGAAATATACGTAAAAGAAACAATAATAAAACACAGTACACACAATACAAAACACAGTAAATACAAGTAAACATATTACCCACACAATTGCCAAAACACCCACACATTACAAAACCCACACACACACACATACACACTCCCGCACATTACAAAACCCACACACACACACATACACACTCCCACATATTACAATACATGTTAATACAATATACATGTTAAAACATTCCCCGCACTTAAAGGAATCCGAAGGTTTACGACCGTTTTCACAACAGCACGGCACTTGTCCCTCTCCTAGGCCAGATTAATCCAGTTCAAACCCTCTCATACCATTAATTTAAGATTTTCCAAGCTTTCTCCATCCTGCAGAGGTCCCTACAAAATGTCTTCCTCTCTGTGCAACCCACACGCCCTGCCAAACTCATCCTCCTTCATTTGCTCGTTCTAACGACATTTCTGAAGGGAACAAGTCACAAAGTTCGTTATTTTGATACAAGACATTCTACAACAATTTTTTTAAAAAATCGGACATGCATTGTTAATGCAAACAAGGCGTGCTAAATAGAGGAGATATCTGTCGACTTCCGAAGTATTAAAGAACAAATTAGCACCAGAATCGCTGCACAAATCGCAAGTACATGTAGCCAGTTAAGAATTCGACTTCGAAACATTCGAGATCAGGGCCATGAAAATGTATGGAAATGCAGTGGAGTTCAAGTTAAATATTCTCTCGGTCCCTTAGTGACATGAGAAACTCGCGATCTACATGTAAATGCAATAACCTGCCTTCAAAAAGTGCTTTAATATAAAATAATCCCTTCTTGACAACAATAAAAAAATTTAAATTTTCTCAAGCACCGCTTACGCACGTATTATGGACAGTTCTAATAAACTGATGACGTCATAATTAGAATCCACTACTGTACCCTGTTCCAAGCCAGCTAAATCCAGCGCACAGCCTCATACTTATTTTTTTTTGATCCAGTTTCATAAAAAGTCGATCTTTCCCTTCGTGTCCAAGACAGTATATGTGGTCATCGTTGTGCAGATCTTGAATTCACTTGCCGCACCCCTTGCACATCCGAACATTTTATTCTAAGGCAAGTGTTCTATTCGTTACCTGTTTTTCCCCACCACCAACACCCTTTCAAGACACACCGCATCCCTCATATTTCCGACACAATACTTCATTTGTTCTCTGGCGAAACGTGATTTCTGAGCCCCCGAAGACTAAGACTGTGAGCTCGAAAACTCTTAGGAACATAAACGTGTTAAGAGTTTATCAGTGCTCCACTGCGTAGGGCAGAGCCCAGGAATCGTCCGTATTGTAGCGAACGTACAGAGGTATAGGAACGTAAAAGTGAGGTAAAGTGATCCTGTTGCAGGCCCAGTGTGGCCCAGAGGGTGGGTAGAGGTATAGCTCTACTCTTCCATGACAGCGGCACTAGAAGGAGATGAGTGGTCAGCAGCATGCCCCGGCCGCACTTTACCCCCGGGAAAGACCTGGTACCCATTTTACAGGAGGCTAGGTGGACCGTATGGCCTGTCCGGACTGGCGGAAAATCTCGTCCCCACCGGGATTCGATCCCTGACCGTCCAGCCCGTAGTCAGTCTCTATGCCAACTGAGCTACCCGGCCCACATAGGAACGTATGTTTTAGGAAATTTAGTTCAATTCATGTAAGGCCGAAATCATAATCAAAAGTTTGCTTCATATTTTGTTTCAGGCACTCACGATCAGTAACAAGTATCATCAAATGTATTGAAATCAGAGGAGGATGAAGAAAAGCGAATAGCCATCCCCTCCAGTTACGCGTTCATTTGAACGCAGATCGTGGAAATAACCGACAAGAAATGGACAAAATTGTACCGGCACTTAGTTATGAAATCGTCTAAAGAAGATTAGGGCAATTTTTAACTTTCATATGTCCGTGCATCGTTAATATATTCCCAGAGTACAACCAACAAGATGCAACGTTTCACAGCTTATTTATTCTTGTAAGATGCTCTGCTTGTTTCAGACGGGTTTTCCGTCCATCATCTGGAGCTTAAAACTGCACATACAGCGTCAGGCATTTGTCAGACCATTACTGCTACCTGCTTCCAGCCAGGCTAGCAACAGGTAGCAAGTAGCCTGTAGCTGTATGTGCAGTTTTAAGCTCGTGATGATGGACGGAAAACCCGTCTGAAACATGTAGAGCGTCTTACAGGAGTAAATAAATTGATAAAAGCTGCATCTTGTTGGTTGTATTCTGCGAAGATTAGGGTAACCCACTGTTTTTTACACACTATAAACATACGTGATGCAGAAGTTGCCTGCATTCACGGCGTTTCAGTTTCATATACAAACTCGCATTCGCTTCGTCCCAGAACAAGTAGAGAATATGAAAGTCAACAGGTACTTCTGAAATGTGCCATCCCCGTTGTGTGTATAAATAAATAGGTACAGGTATTTAGTCAATAACACAACAAATATTTCTAATGATGTTTATTAGAGGATGATAACAACTACATAGACAATAAGCTGGAATCCCGCATAGGACAGCTGCAACGAAAATAGACACCTATGCGAGCATTGCACCCCGAGTAAGCATCCACACTACAGAACCCCCCCCCCTTCCCCCCCAGCCACGTCTCTTAATAGTAGTAATAATCAAAACCACGGATGATGAGATCTCACCATCGTTACGTAACCGCATAAATCTTATAAACAATAACACTCTTTCGGATGAAAACCTGATGATGGCCGGAATAGACCGAAACATGTAGTTGTTATCATCCTCTAATAAACATCATTAGAAATATTTGTTGTGTTATTGACTGAATACCGGTACCTATTTATGTCAACAGGTACCTTTTATACATCGTTACAACACGATAAGGAAGCATGGCGAAGTGGACCTATTTTATAATCCAAGTTAACGTGTTTGTAAGCGTAAAAAATAACAGGAACCGGAGGAATGACAAATTTCATATCTGAGAACCGCGTTCTCGGGTTATTACGCCGCGAGTGATGGTCAGAACCACAGCTCGCTGCGTAATAACTCAGAAGAGGGCAGTTCTCAGCTACATCGCGGCGCAAGTCTAAAATCTCCCATATTTCGTATCTGTTTTCCAGGAATGACTGATTTATTAACACAAATATGAATTGTTGACAAAGTAAAGCAACGTAAATAACCAATAATGCCAGAAAATTTGATTTCGGATAAACAATGGAGGAACATACGATACTGCGCGTCGTCAAGGTGGTCACCTGGGACGTGACGTCAAGAAATTTGGAAGATAGGTAACTTGGGAGTGTTTCCAAACTTTTTTTTTTCCATGGACGAATCCATAAAACAATTTTTCACATTCCGAGGAACCCCTACCTAGGTCAACAGACACAATACAACTATTCGTATCCCTAAGTAGAACTGATCGAAACAAAACGAAGAGATAGTTGGTAGCGCGTGGAGATGACACCAGTACTGCCAAATGCCGAACAACAAAAATCCCTGACATATTTCTAGACATATTTGGAATTATTTGCAGTATTTCAAAATATGTTATCTATGTTCACTTTTTTTTTCACTATTTATCCCGTAACATCTAACGTTTGTCTGCGGCCACTGGTCGGGAAACAATGTCCTAGTGTACAAGCAACATGTTTCTCCAGAATACTGTCAGCACCTAACACGCGGCGTTACACAACATTAGAAGATAAGCAAAGCAAAATGTTAACTGAACAATTTGTAATTAATTGATAACTACGCCCCTGTCAAGCCCTAACATTATATATACTGGTGCTAGTAACAAGCTGGTCATTTAAATACAATATTCACAGACCACATTCAATTCCACTGATTCACTTAACTACTTTCTCACATGCGTAATTCCTTAGTTTGATGTCAATGATCCGTCAGGCTTAGCAGTCGATTGTTCCTCTATATGTATGTTGTGTAACGTACATAGAAACAGTATTTAAGCAAAGGCGCTTAGGCACACAGCAGCTCTTTATTGTTTTTCATGGTTCGACAGCTCTAGTGGCCCTGGGTCTCTTCATTGTTGAGTTTCCGAGATCACACTCAGACACACCACTCTCAGTAGGACTCCTCTGGACCAGTGATCGGCCCTTCGCCGAGGCCTCTACCTGACAACACACAACGGTCACAAGCGACAAACGTCAGTGCCCGCGGCTGGATTTGAGCCCGCAATCCCAGCCAGCGAGCAGCCGCACACCCACTCAGATGGCCTGGCCACTGAGATCGGTTCTATTTACTGTATTCTTAGGTGTATCTGTATTGGGTAGCGGTGGTTGGTGTTACATTTGTGTTTATGTGTGTACTTGAACACAAATTTGTACAATTTACCACAAATAGTCACATCTGGAATCCTTCTCAACTTTTTAAGCGGTCGTCGATGGAGTCCCCGTCGTAACCTCCCCAGGTTGATTTTTCGAAAATGAGTTATTTGAAGACTGTAATGTTAATAGAACACAGAGATCCTCCGCCTATTACAAATTCCGTACGTTATACGTTATCGAGGAACAAAAATAGTGTGTCATAGACTAGTTGAAGGACAATGCATTTCTATCCTCCAATTAACAACAAGATGTGACACTTTTAACTACAGTGTGACGTAGGAACCTCCTAAAGAACAATATAAGAGAAAGGCATCGAGGATTCCAGCATCAGAATTCCGCAAGCCACACCTATGTATGAAAAAAAGGAAGCAGCTCCTGAACGAGTTACGCAAGAAACATTAGACTTGTGGCCAACAAACCAACAAACAAACTGTCAACGGAACGTACACTGAACCATTGCTGCTGGAAGAGCTCGTGATTCCTGGGATCGAAGTTTAAAAAACCTTCTATCACTTTTGTGTTTTTCTATACGGTATTACCTACCAGTCCTTGGACAGGGATAGCTTCGTCTGTATAGCGACTCGCTATGGGCTGGACGGTCCGGGGATTGTAACCCGGTGGGGGCGAGGTTTTCTGCACCCGTCCAGAACGGCCCTGGGTCCCAACGAGCCTCCTATAAAATGGGTACCGGGTCTCTTTCCCGGGGTAAAGCGGCCGGAGCGTGGCCTTGACTACTCACCCCATCTAGTGTTGAGGTTAAAAAAAGAGTAGAGTTATGTCTCTACTCTCCACCTGGGACTTCGTGGCCTGTTCTAGGGTGAAATGTACCTTCCGTGTCACCTTTCCTGAATAATTAACTCTTTTAGAAGCGTTACATTTGTTTTTAATTTCCTTTTTTGAGACCCTAAAGTTCATTTACGGTAATCAGTACTTGGAATCGCACTAAGAATTTTATAAACGGCTCAAATTAGAAATATCTAAGAAAATGATCGCCATATTACCCATTGCTCAAAAGCCGACTTGCACTCGTTAGTAATAAGAGGTCAGGATCACCAAGAATGAGTAATTTGGTGATTTAAATTAGAAAATGCGTTATTAGAATCAGTAAACCACTCGCTTTAAAAACTGGATTACAATTTTGAATTTGGTTTGAACAATTATTTATTTAAAGTCCCTTTATTTAAAATACCACAGGTTTCAACGGCATGCTTTATTCTAAAAAAAAAAAAAAAAGTAAAATGTATGTCTCCAAGCGCTATAACATAGCCTTTCACACAGAAAATTATGTAGTCAATTTTGGTACTAGAAACTTATCATCTCGCAGTGTTCAATAGACTTAATTTTAAAATCTTCGTATTTTCGTTATCAAATGCCTTTGTTTGTTGTTTTTGGAGAACACAATACTTAAAGACACCCAAAGAATTTCCGTAATATTTAACAATGTTTTTGGGGGGGAAAAAAACATTTCCAAAAAGTCGCTTTCGAAAAATCCGTTCCATTAAAAAGTCATTAAAAGTGTATCAACGTTCGTAAAACTTGTCTTTGAAAATTTGTATTCTTAAGCATTTGCTTTCGAAAGACTTGGCGGTTCCCCCACTCAGACGGACCCGGGGAGGCCGGAGGAATCCATGTCGGCCCTTTTGTCGGTGGTGTCGTGATAGGTACTGTACAGTACCAGCTTTGCGTGGTGCGATAGAAATACGGCAGGCGAGTTGCTGCGGGGAACGTACAAGCCTAAGCAGGACGGCCCAACCCGCGAAACAAACCGGCCGGTTGGCGGCCGGTTACTTACGCGCGGCTTCCGTGATGGTGGCTGCGGCGGTGCGGTCGGGCTAACCGGTTGAAAGCCGCGATTGAATGAATTGTGTGGAAGGACGTGGTGTGAAATTTCCAAATTCCGGGTCGTCCTCCACCACGCCCCCTTTTCACTGGGCAGGGTTCTTTACACGCTCAGTATTCTCGGAAGGCAAAAATCGGCTCACCAGAGCACATTCTAACAATCGTCGCGTCTTCGCATTGCCGTGTGCCTGGTGTGCCTGTCAGGTACGGGAAAGCCCAACAGCTCGTAACTGTATAAAGGAAGAGAATGAGAGTGAGGATGATGGAAGGGAAGTAGGCAGTGTCCCTTCGTGTATTGAGTGAGCTGTTATTAAAAAAAGAAAAAAAGTCTCCGGTGCCCGCCAAGCCCAGGGAAGACCTCGTGCCGAGTGCCGGTTTCCTGATCAATCCTGCCCACGGTCATATGCTTGTCTCAAAAGATTCTGGCGTACATAATTTTGTGGATGCAAGAAAATGAAGCTGAAAATTCGAATAGACCTTCAAATGAGCGAAGGACATTAACTTGAATAACATTGGTAATTCTGATTGATTATATGCACTCATGTAACAATGAAGTGTCATTTGTACCATTTCGAGAGGCGAAAGTAAACGGATAGGACTCGGATGTCGTTCGAGTTCTGGGATTTAGGTAACACCGCTTGTCTCATACAATAAACTATGCAATTCTCAGTGCAAGCCACGTTAACGTGAAACAGCAAATGGCTCGTTAAAACGTTTTCGGTTCCTTAGAAGGCGGACAGTTTTTCGGTAACTCTGGTAATTCTGTCACATATAATTTAGTCTATGTAACAAAGAATTGTCACTTTATCCAATTTCGGTGCTTTGATCCATACTTATACTCAGCCTGCAGCCTCCCACATAAACACGATTCTTTCAGTATTCTACCACATTTGGTAACAGTTTAAATCACTTACATCTTTCACTTCGGTGTCATTTGAACTTAACATTAGACAAAACTTATCGCACTTCTTTTGTGCAAACAGTTTTGCTTCAATCCAAAAATTAGATGATATTTCCCAGTAAATATAATTCCATTCCTGGCGTCAGTGTCAGAAGGCAATTTGAACCAATCTCAAAGTCGTAAGCTGTCTTATCAGCCAGCCACTCCCGTGTATTAATATTTCACAAGGTACTTAATCTCGGTTGTGTCCGGATATTAGGATCCGAAAGCGGACGGACGAGCTGAGATCGACAAATGTTCATTAGCGTCACTCCTTCCTCTCTTGACCTCCCACATCACCCCACCTCCTTCTGCTAGTAACATATTCATTAATATCTTAGCAGCAGACGCTGTAGCGTTTTACTGCCATCTCGTAGCTGACCCCTGCAGAAAACAGATCAGCTGCCATCAGTCACTACATCAGCTCCTTCCCGCGCATGTCGTCACAAACAAAGGGGAAAAAAGACAGATACACCGCTGGAAGCGGCTTCTATATTGAACTGCGAAAAATTTGAGTTAAGCTATAATGTAGTTCATAACATGACCATAATGTGGTCAGGATTCCGAGATGACCCACGACGACGGTCACCTGAACGTCAAATTCAAAGACCCACTTGTACTTCCTCAATGCACTCCGTACACGTTTCTAACTAAGTACATAGCGCAAAATCTCCTTCACAAACTAATACTACGTAGCTCAGTTGGTCAAACAACTTGACTTTTTAATGGAACACGAATATTTGATGTGGTGTTCACAATACTTCGCCACCGATATCTCTCCTAGACTGGACAAACAAAGTGCACATTTTCACGTTCTTCTTCCTTAAATATCCCTTTTATTATAATTCACCCATCTTCGCCTAGTCCTTCCCTTCGGGTTTATCAAGTTGTTATACGTATTCCTCTTCTCTTTCGTACGTATTACATGTCCTGCCTAGTCCGTCTACCTTGGTACAGTGTCGTAACATTATTTGGTGAGAACATTGGCTGATGAAACGCATCACTGTGCGCATTCTTTTTCAGCTCCTCTTACTTCCGGCTTCTGCTGTCTCAGTTTTCTCCTCAGCTTCCTGTTTTCAACAACAGTTAGTTTGTATTCTTCCCGTAATGAAAGAGACCAAGACAAAAAAAAAAGCCGAAAAAAGTAATAACAGGCATAACATGGACTTCATTTGTCTATAATTTCATTGTGAAAATTTGTTTGATTCGTACTATCATTCTCAAGTAACGATAAAGGTAAAGCAATCCTTGTACACGCCTATTCAGGCCCAGAAAGTTCCAGGAGGTTGAGGCTCCCAGATTTCAAGACAATAGGCACATGCAGGTGACAAGGTTGTCAGCTCTGCGCACCGGTCCTCTTCTTTTCTGTTAGAGGCATCATTCTCAAGTACTAACTTCCTTACTCCATGGTGCAGAGTCCTTCTTGAGAATCTAACTGGTTTGTAGCTAGTCAAGAAATTCCCCGCATTTCACGGAACCCGAAAGTTCGTTACCGCACTAACAAGCGTCCGCCACCTGTCTCTATCCTGGGCCAGCCCAATCCAATCCATATACACACATCCCACCTCCTGGAAATCCATCCTAATATTATCCACACATCTACGCCTAGGTCTCCCCAGTTGTCTCTTTCCCTCATGTTTCCCCACCAAGACCCTATACACCCCCATCTCCTCACCCATATGCGCCACATGCCCAGCCCATCTCATTCTTCTCAAGTACCTACTTCAAATTTACCACACACTGGACTCACTTATTAGCTATGCTCGTACAATAATTTTGTCTCAAAGTGTGCTCCTGATACAGCAATGAATATTTATTTCCCGTCCGTCCTTAGTACAGCTTCCAAAAATTCTCGGACTCCTAAATCCTGAAGTTGACGCCACGATGCTTCGAAACCTCGCTAACTACTCGCCCAACTACACAGCGTCACACTCAAGAAAACTTGAACCTACGACATATTTACTGCAGAATAAATGCGTCGAATGATTTCAAACTTCTTGTCTAGGGTGGTGTAGATTCTAAAAAATAAAATGTTCTCTTTCCATAACTACGTGTCTTGTAATCGGCGAATTTATCATTTCTACAAGTCGCAACATTATGTTTTGGGTCACACACTTCATATGGGCTCAGGGTCTGATTGCACGGTTCGGGGTTTCATAGTCGTGTGGCTCTGCTTGGTTTTCCGCACTGCATAAGACACTATCACCATAATTTGTACACACTTGCACTTTTTGTCTTACTCCATATTTTATGGACCAGGTATCACTCATCTTTTTTTCGCTTTAATGCTCAGCAGAGGATTACTGTCAGGTATAACTTTTCCGGGTTACGTGAAACGCAATTTGAATTGTCTCTGAATGCATTTCTACAGTACAGGAAATATACACACAACAGCCAAGATACAAATATGAAAGACATTCCTTAAGAAGTAATTATTGCGTTTTTCGTGCGACTTGATATTTTTACCGACGAGTCTCGGATGTATTGCAAGAAAAAAACAGGAAAGGAGTGTCCTTTGTAAGCTAAGGTTATCGCCCCGTCTTCTAAGAGTTGTGGAGGAAGTGAGCTCCTGAGCTGTCTTGTCCATTTCTAAAGTGATTTATATTTAATAAATATTTACAACATTTTTATTTTTGACCGCTATTATTTTGACCAACAGTCCAAACTCAGGACCGTCTTTAGGGATTTTACCGAACAATCTTCATCTGGAGTAATAATGTCCGAATATTTCACGATTCGTGAATGTGGTGTCCTGTGGTCTGTAGAAATGTACCGATATTTCGAAGAAACGTAGTGTCTCCAATTACAGAACATGAAAGTTCGAATTTCTTCCGTGACATTATCTCGTAACTCCACGTGTATAGAGAAGCTGCGAGCGTTTCGTGCTCAGTACCTAGGTACATTCTTACTGAAGTACAGCGTGTGTTAATAGTCAGGAATAGACAGTACAATGGCGGTCATAAAATCAAAAACAAAGCATCGCTCTAGTCACATGTTGGTTCGCTTAGTTAAAAATGTGTGCCTATTAATATTTTTTCCACGAAATACCAAGTTTCGGGTTGTGTCTCTTTCAGATCGGCGCCTTAGGCTAATACTATTATTTCGAAGCTAGTTGTTGCAGAGGCGGATATTTCTCTCTAAACGTGACGACAATTGAGCGAGGTCGACTGCACCTAAACAACACTGCCTCGGTACAGCGGTGGCTGCTCTGTACCGGTCATGAAATATGCAGCGTTAATGATCGTTGCTGTTGAAACGGACGAGAAGAGAGAAGCGACAGCTTACAGCTGGCCTTGGGCGGCAAGGAAACTCTCAGCGCTACAAGCCAAAATTCAAGCCCATTGCCAGTAGGGCAACCAAGCGTCTTGTTTCCCAATGTATGTCCTCTTTCTTGCTGTAACTTTTGATGTTTGGGTTACTGCTATCAAATTGATCAAACGAATGTTTTTTTTTGTTTGTTTTAATTTAGTTCTTACATATTCGTACAATTCAATTATCAGCTCCCTCAAACGTTCTGGAACAACAATGTCTGTGAGCTTTTCATCTTGAGATGGTGATGAGTGACGACACAATTCAATTATTGTAAGGCAGAAGAGATGTCATGGTACCATGTAAGTTACGGTTTATAGGAACTTCTGAACATGAAATGCGCTGCTCATTTTCCACCTCTTTAGCAAGGTAACATGTTCGCCCAGTATGCCATATCTTCTCAGTTTCATTTTCCCTCCTTCTACTCCTCTTAAAAGTTGTCTTCTGAACACCGCAGGTCCGGTACCCCTGCTTTCAGGCCCTTGTCATCACTTCTAAAATGGTGTAGAACCCTCTCCGCGAGTTCTTTGTCCCCCCCTTCCGTATTTCCAATTACATTCAATTAAAGACGAAACTTTGTGTAATTCGGCATAATGTTACTTTCGTCACTTAAAAGGCATGTAAAATTTTGGATATGACAATCGAATGCACATGACGAACTGTTCAAATGTACCGGTTAAAGGAAGCACATGAACGTCACGAAATAAGTAACCGCAAAATTTTATTTTATGTGCTCTCCCAATCTGGACGACCTAAACGATGGCCCAACAAATGCTGAACGAAGTGATCCGATATACTACAACATTTCACTTCTTTTCCAGTATTCTGCAAAAGAAAACACAGCATAACCCACAAGCATCACTACCTTGTTTTATTCCTGTAATCTCACATTGCAACATAATGCAATTTATCTTACCTCTTCCTGAATGTAGGCCTATATCACTCAGAAATTTCTGAACTAAGACAAAAAATATTTACAAATAGTGCCAACAACTTCAGTCTGCTCTTCCACCGTACACATTTCTTGATACCTGCGCTTGAAACTGTTCCCAGAAGTCAGTGCTGGCAATACTTCACCGAAACCACAGTAGGTGGCATCTCCATACAGTGCAGTTCAACCCCCTCTACAGTACAAACAGGTTCCAATTATGTCTTATTTCTGCTACAATCCCACATGATTCATCAGCGCCAACACCAAAGACCATAACTGCACATAATATTCAGGCAGTTAATGATTATGCTGACGGTTTTCATTGTTTCTAGCTAAATGCTGGGTTAAATAGTTTATGACCAATTCTTACATAGCATTCATGCTAGGACAATATTACCATGACTTAAATAATGTCTGTGACTGAATCATCATTGACAAAGGCGCTAAATGTCAACCACCTTCATCTACCCTCCTCCTATATATTCTTCCTAGTGATTTTCCTCCAAGAAGTTTCTCCACCAAAGATCTGTTTGTAATTGTTTTTATTTCCACATAAGCTGCATGTCTGGTTCAGCCCTCCTTCATTAAACTACTCACACAGTATCAGGCAATGTAAATAGATCACAAAGTTCTTTTCATCAGTCATGTTATACAAATACAGTGTATTACTAACTTATATTTGGAGAATGCATACTGCTTCTGTTGCTGTACTTGACAATGTATCTACGACGATGACAGAATGGGCAACTACGAACGCTACAGAGTTTCCTTGAATAACAGATGAAGGCATCAAAATAAGAAGTTAACTGACATATAGATGATACCTGGAATGTTGTAATACTTCAGACATCCAGTCAGAGAACTGTGTTGCAGCTGCTGATACAATCCCCAGTTATCATGGTAAAAAAAATGCAGTCCTATGGTCTGAGAAACAATTTTGGCAATATCAACAAATTTGCTGCCATGCAACAACTGCGGCACACTAAGACGCGTGTCGTAGGAATCTACCAGACACCAATAAAAGTTATCATATTCAATTCCACATTACACAGCTGTATGCAATACAGGAAAGCAAACACAATAAAAAAACAACTTCTGTGCTAAGTCACTCATTAAACAGTGTCTTCCCTGAGCAGCTAATACAGTGCACGTACTGTTGCAGAATTTCCTTGTGTAACCTAAAACTGTTCACCACACTCTAACCTTAGCAGACATTATACTTCTTATCAAGTTAAGCCTCTGCCACTTCAATATCATCCTCTTGTCCATATCTAGGTCTCCAAAGTGATCTTTCCCATGAGACCTTCATATAAAAGTTTTGCTTACATTTTTTGTTTGGATTAAAGAAAACTAGCAATTACATTGTCTAAAGCATTTCAGCCCAAAAGAAGCTGAAGTGACATTAAATGCCCTTACAATTTTTACGTTTTGTTGACTGTGCATCCTTGTATAATCTTGTAAATAAAGCCAACTTGGTGCACAATTTTCTTAGTATGTTTATTTCTTTTCTCTACATGTTTTGGGCATCTATGTGCCCATCATCAGGGGAAATAACTGTGTTTATGTGACACTTGGTATTTGTCACTGTGTGTGGACGACTGGTATGCAGGGTGGAATACCAGACAGTCATCCACACTGAGTGACAAATACCAAGTGCCATATACAGTTATTTCTCCTGATGATGGGCACACAGTCACCCAAAACATGTAGAGAAAAGAAATAAACATACTAAGAAAATTGTGCACCAAGTTGGCTTTATTTACAAGTCTTTATCATCTCAGTTTCATAACTGGAAGCAACACAAACAGTACTGTTGCATGACGCAAGATATGGGGGATACTGTGGTTAAAGGATGGCTGAAATTTGGTTTTGATATTCACCTAATCAATTGAGGAAAGACAGAGATAAAGAAAAAAGCAATGACAGGAATGGGGTAACTCCTGAATAGGCAGGTGTGTTGATAACTGCACTACAACATTCAGAGAAAAAGGAAAGCTGCACAAAGCCAACAACAGCCAAAACTGAATGTGATCATGACAGCCATCTCCGCCATTACCATCTGGCACATACAGTACATTCATCACCAAATAATGATAACGCAACAAAGCAGACCCAAGTATATAAGGCATTTTATTTCAATTTCTCACAGCTCAATTCAGCTGTATACAAATATATCTCCATCCTCAAGCAGTTTAACAAACATAACACTCTGGAGAAGATGCAGTACTCATTCAGCAACACTCACACACTGCATTTTGTCTCTGCTCCCTCACAGATACAGGACTATATTTACTTATGGCAATTAACTGCACACATGATGTAGAAACTACTTCACTGTCCCTTGCTGAATACTAATAACATCTACAGAGTTCACCTGGGTTAGTGTCGAGCCCAAAAAAAAACCTTGCTGGCAATATGTTTAAATACTCAAAGTATTTTCCATCTCACTTAATGGTCCTACGATTTATGAATGCATTATTCATAGCATTTCACATTTGGAACAAATTAGTTCCCCAGACCATTACATACTACACAAATTCTTCTTGGCATACATTCAATTGTAAACATCACTGCAATATCCTTCTAAACACTGAACATCTTGAGATCAAATGCTTCTCTCTCACAAAGATCTTTATGAAAAGAGATTTAGTAACATGTACTTGACATACACCAAGCTTTCCAGTGAATTAAATCAAGCACTGACTTCTCACGACCTACAAGATGTACATAACGTTACGGACTGCAGGTTTTCCTTTTAAGTCCATGCCTTGGAAGAAACTTGACAGCAAGGTTGAGGGGTACCAGTATTAAGTTTTACTGTGCTGGTAAGTTAAGTAGTATATTTTGTCCTGGAGGTAGGTACGCCACTTGTCGTGATCGTGACAGCTGGTACGCGATGTCTTCAGCTGCTTCAATTCTCCTCAGTTCCACAAGACCCTCACCAGCTTCTCCAAATGACTTAGCAAGTAGAACTGCAGCCTGAGAATCACCCTCTGCTGATATTACAGCTGCCTTCTTTTGCTGCTCAGCCTGTAAATAAAATAACACCACTGCAGTTTAAAGCAGGAATCTCCCATCATGATGTGCCTCAATCACATCACATTCATGTGGCTGAGGCACAAACAGGGCACTATGTATGCACATCAGAAACGTAACGCTGTTACCCTGGGAGATCAGCATCTTTTGCCCAGTGAAGGAAGAACTATTACTGAAGACTCTGGGTATGAAGTGTGTACACAATCCTTGCTAGTGTGGTCAAGGATTGGTTGGTGTACTGACAGTGGGGTGAACAAGCACCTTCAGCATACAAGGTTCACACAACTGACTTCATAGAACATATCCCACTGGGCTATAACTTAATAAATGAAAAAAGGTAAATCATCAGTCAAAATATATGAAAGGACTGTATGTTGATATGTTATTACATTATACCTGCTGCTTGTTTTGTGCGCTGGCCTGATGACCGACTGACTCCATCTTAAACATGTAGCCAAGCTCATGAAAGAGAATATACATTGTGTTTTGACTGATGATTTACCCCAGTGGCAGTGGCGTACAATATCAACAGCAAATCCAACTGCATAATACCAAAATCCTGGACATCAGCCGTGAAACAAGGAGTGCATCACCAAGAGGAAAGTGGTAATAAGCTCCAAACTAACAATGAGAGGGTAGATGGCCTTGTTTTCAGCATATCACGGAAACTTCCCACCAACTCCCTGGAATGAAGGAAGCCTTCCCCCCT
>Ga0123357_10005371_pt1 | contig 15322 bp, 7 predicted proteins | sample TergutEmb28metaG_FD_89873 | JGI IMG/M metagenome (GOLD analysis project Ga0123357, IMG submission 89873) | Embiratermes neotenicus P4 segment gut microbial communities from Petit-Saut dam, French Guiana - Emb289 P4 | ecosystem: Host-associated > Arthropoda: Insects > Digestive system > Gut ... | reverse complement strand
GTACGTCGATTTAAAAAGAGGTGGGTTTTCCTTTTTGGGGGGTGGGGAAAAAAATATGTGGGTGAAAGCCCCAAAATTTTTCAAAAAAAAAAGAAAAACCCGGGACAAAAAAAAAAACCCCCCCCCCCCCCCCAACTTCCACTTAGTGAACGGAATAGGTTTTCGTTTCCTTATCCAGCAGTTGTGTGGATAAGATGTATAAATTATCTGTATAACAGTTTTGTGAATTAAAGTGAATATTTTTCCAGGTTTTCCTAAATATTGCCATGACGACGAGATGGTTATGTAACGTTCCTCTCCCTGGCCGCCACGTTATCAGAAATATAACTTTATGTGCCATATAGTGAAACTCGCAGTACTTTCATTAGTGCCCTTCAAATGGCCTTCATGTGAAATGGAAAAATGTCGATTGCCGCTAGAGGGCATTGATTGTTAAGTAGCCTCAACAAATCGTGCTTCTGTCTGCAATTTAACGGATTGCAAACAAATTAAACCGTGAAATGTAAGGGGCACCATCTTGTTATACATTTGTATCGCACGATAGACGTATCTTCGGGGGTGCAAGGGTGGCGTATGTCCCCTTCCTCCAACATTTTTTTAATCAAAGAATAATTTTTTGGCTACTGAGTTGAAAAGGGGCAAATAAAAGTAGAATTATTTTTTAAACGCATGCTTGGGTGGTTCAAAGACAGAAAAAAAAAATCTTTTCATCTTATGTGAGGCAGAATATAGGCATCCTATTTCCCATGGTAGATTTTGCCCTCTGCCAGTGTTATTAGCCAAGTTACCCTAATGTATTGCACAGTTGCATAAGTAAACATATATAAACAGGGCATTAACCTTTTTATAGTGGGGTTAAAGGAAAATGTAATGCTGAAAAGATTTCTAGTTTCATGATTGTATGACTCTTGGAGTGTTTCAGGCAACATATATTAAGGGAGAATTAACATTTTATGTTGAAAAAATGAAATTATTAGACAAATTGAACAAAACATATCAGTTAGGGAAGTACTTGATAGATCATGACGAAACAATAGGAGGGAAAATTAGAGACTTATGATGAATCAACAAAGTTGCACCAACTGTCGCGAGTTACATTGTTGTTGCTTTGATGAATGTTTACAAATTTATTTACACTACATTTAACGCTTACCAGAGGAACCCTGAAGTACCGAAATAGCCACAACAGTATTTTTTTACTTTGAGAAATGAACTATCTGACAGAAACTGATGCAAGAACAGCCCGGGTTTCGGCACATCGGGCACATTGTATGTTGAACAGAGCTTACAGAAATTGCTGCAGTAACAGCTCGGGTTTCCGTACACAAAGTGCTGCAGTAACAGCCCGGGATTCCCCACGTCTTGCCTAACCAAGCTGCTCGTAATACCTTCTGCTGCCCCAACAAACTTGCTGCTTCCCTTCCGCCTATGCAGCTCCGTTGGTGAACTCTCATGAAAGATTCCCATCTCACATGTGGTGAATGCGGCGTTCGTTTTACGTTTGTATTCCATCAACATGTTCAGGCACGAAATATTTTGGAAGCATTGCCAAAAATAACATTTCTGAGCCTCCCCACCCAATAGTACCTGTAAAGTAGAGTAACGACTAGCCTATATAAATTACATGCTGGCACGTTTTATTTTAAAGTGCCTTATTTAAGAGAATATATTCTTAGATAATTTCTCAAGTAGAATATGTGGATGCTAAGACAATCCAAAGGGTCTTTCAGCACTTCAGTAAACGTAGGGTCAATTCCGTGGAGCACAGTCCTTTTCGATCAGCTTGTCAGGAAATTCCCCTTATGTGTCTGAAAAACGAAGGTCCATTATCTGTTTTTCAAAAACATGTTGCTTGATCCTGTACTGAACCCAATGTATCCATTACTCACCATACCACCGTATTTTAATATTATACGCAATTACCTGCCAAGGAATCTCTGTCATTCTCTTTTTCCCATCAAAAACCTGAACGCATTTCCACCTCCTGCATGCAACCTTATCTCGCTCCTCCCAATTTTATGCCCTACTAGTACTTTGAGAGGGATACAGATCATGCACTTACCAATTATGCAGTTCTAAAAAGTGGCCCTAACGAACTTAATTAAGACTACACGCCATAACAATTTAGCGTGGTAATTTTTCACTTGGACATGACGTAGTAGCTAGTCGCCTTTTATTTGTATCAGGCCATTTCTCTCCGTAATGATCTGTTATTAATTAAGACTTCATTCTAAGTGATGTCTTTAGAAGATTAATTGTAGAGCTGTCTTTCCAGATACAAGAAATAATTCTGGCCTTTGTCTAAGCGGAAGTAATATTTCTAGGCAATTGTAACTTGTCAGCCCGAAAAGAACTATATCGCATGCTGTGATTAATTATTTTATTTACCATTCGCCTTTAGTGACAGTACTATGAACCTCGTGACTAAAACGGATTCTGAAACGGAATTGGTCTACGTTCGGTTTCGTACATAGCCAGATATGATGACAAACGGCCACCGCTAGGTTGGATCGTCGCATTTGATTTTATTGATGTAAACTCATTGATTCGGTTTCTTTTCACAACAAGAGAGCAAATGTCTGCGGATAATGTGCGTTCCGCGACCACGTGAGGGCAGCAGCTATATTAAGTAGCCCAAAGTGCTGATGAAAATACTTGGACCGAAGATGGGTTTTCGGCGTGGTCTAGAGGACGCGTTGTTCAGGCCGTTGTTCTAGGTTGTGCTTCTTCAAGCACCGTACAGCATGCTGTTTTAGTTGACAATCAACAAGCTTTCGTGAATTTTAGTATTTATCGCGAACAATTGGCGCTGTAGTATTATAGTATGTATATATTTACGCATAAATTTAAGTGAATTATTATAAGGACTTTGACATTCATAGGGCCTTGCATCGTGGTGTTATTTCTACAGTAAAACCAACTAGATGCACCAATGTATCAAATTTATTTTATTTTGGAATGACACTCTACATGTTTCGATCTTACCGTCCTTCATCAGGAGTTCAAGACTGTACATACAGCAACATGCATTTGTCAAACAGGTACTGCTGTCTGTTTGCACAGTCATTTGTCAAAAAGATACTGTTGTCTGCTTGCTAACAAGCAGACAACAGTATCTGTTTGACAAATGCATGTTGCTGTATGTACAGTCTTCAACTCCTGATGATGGACGGAAAGACCATCCGAAACATGAAGAGTGTCATTCCAAAATAAAACAAATTTGATACATTGGTGCATCTGGTTGGTTTTACTATAGAAATATTATAAAGACCTTTGAAAGTATAAAGCAGATTATTAATTTTACGTAGGAAACGCCTTCAGTAAAGAATTTTTTTCTGGTGTAGTTTTTTGAATAGCATTTATTACTTCATCGACACTTTCAAGCGTGATACATATTAAAGAAAAAGCGGGAGGTTTCGTAACAATTGGAGCAATATCGTTTTAAACGCTCTACGTTTTACAAGCGGGTGAGGTTGCCTACTAGGTAAAACCCATTTATTCATCTTTGCAGTGCTAATTTTCCTGTTCACAAGTTCGTTCAATTTATAACGCCCGATTATCACATCACTGCAGCGGATACCTTGCAACGCAGAGGTTATTATAGTTCGCACTTACAAGAATAATCTGTGGAGAAAGAATAAAGAATAAAGAACATAAAGAATAATCTGGCTACTTCCTGTTGTTTGACAATTTTATATCAGCTTGCTGCTATCACCTTTATTTATTTATTCCCATTTATTTAAAAACAATCTGGATATTAGGTGTAAGAACCAAATGTTTATTAGAGATGTCTGTAACAGTAGGCAAAAAAATGTGGGTAAAGATATTAAAAATGGTTAAATGTAAAATCAGGTAAATGGTACTGCATTTGTATGGTAGAAGTTTGCATAAATTGTTAGGCTAAGTTGAATATGAAGCGTTATTACATACTGCAATTGTGTAATGCTTATGAATGCAGTGATGTTTGTGAAGTTTAACAGTAAAAATTGGCTTAAAATTATATTTCATTGTATTAGACTGAATCAGACTAGAGTAAGCAATTAACGTATTCAAGTTTTGCTGATATATCTATCTATCACTAAGAGTAGTATCTGTTATACGAATTTAAATTTTAAATTAATGTATATATTTAGAATGTAAATTTATATCAGCTTTCCAATTGCGAAAAGTCTCTGAAATTTAAAGTTTAGATGGTTGGTGTACGAGTGCACTGTAACTCGAGTTAAGGGTAGGTCATGTTTTCAGACCTACCCAATGTTACTTTCACTTTTAATTTTGATTTCGAAGACTATTTGGTGTTAATATATGTTTATCATTTATTTGGTTATCGTTGATGGTTTCTTTTTAATTGTATAATTTTCCAGTTGTGTCCACATAGATACGTTTTTTTTTTCGTTAAAGGTAGGATTTGCGTAATATTTTCCATTTTTCCAAAAGAATGACCATATTCTAGAAAATGTTGGGAGAATTTTGAATTGCTATTATTTTTGAAAGCAAATCGGTGTGTTTTAGATTCTTTCATAAGTTTTCAGCTGGTCTGGCCAACATTTTTTTTTCACCTCAGTCACAGCAGTTCGACGTCACTTGCGATAATGCACTTAACGTCATTGTGAAAGTAATGGCACTGAAGAAAACAGCGATTCTTAAACAGTTAGCACTTCTTTGATGGGAAACGCAAATGTCATTTAATATAAAATTTTTAAATTTCGTAGTTTGAAACTTAGGGAAATTCTGCGAAGACAAGCATCCTTTGTGAATGAAAATTGACGTTACCATAATTATCATAACAGTCATGCTGAACAGCAAGAAAGACAAGGAATTGACGCATGCAGCTTATTTGTATTGCCAGTGTATTTTTTTTTTTTTCTGATTCCCAATCGAAAATCTTCTCTGTAAGTGATATTCAAGAGTTTTCAAAGCGATGACTATGGACGTAACTGCTCTCTGCGATGTGATGCTGGGTATTCTCTTAAACATTTACTAAATGTTCAATAAAAATTTCAGTATTTGTCAACGAGGTAGGAATATTTACAATCATCGTTATGTGTAGACCTGTGTGCTTAGTACTATATAATTGATCCTCACATTCGTAAAGACAGGTTTTTGCTCCTTCCACCCATTGCCACTCATCCACTTCTTCTTCAGCGACTATATATAACAGGTCCCCTTGATCGTGGAAATCCCGTCACTTGAGACATTATTCTGGGTCATCTTGTTTTCTTTTATCCTTTAGAAGTGTACCTAAATTATTGCGTCTAATTTTTTGTTAATGCATTATATAAGACAGATATTTTGAACACCATTTTTCCATTTACACAGGCTCAATGATGTAGAATTTGTCGTTTTTTAAATTCTTGGTGTTCGTACCCAAACAGTAAGGAAAGGAATAAAGTATGCTAATTATAAATGTTCACTCAATTGGTCTAAGTCTTGGACGTTGCTAAGTATAGGGCATAATTAAGGCTTTGGGCATGATACTGCAAAACGATCTCTTTCTCGTATACCCTGCAGACGTACAAGAATAAGGGTTTAAGGTTTGGAAGGTTTTACACTCTGCAATATCTACATAGCCGGCTGCTTGGAACCCTCTTCTTCTTCACAAAGTAATTACATGAGGGGATTTTCACAGCTAGATTTAAGACTGAAATTCACGTTGTAAATTCTGTGAGGAAAGTGGAAGCACAATTATCTTAATTTTCCCTTGGTTGGACTTAACATTTTGAGTAGAAGAAAGGCCTAGGTGGAATGGGCAATTTAGTTCTATTCAATATCAAGTATTTATAACGTCTTTAGAAGCCTTCTCTTCTTTTTGTATTATCTTCTGACGATTATCAACTTTTTAGGTTGAAATTTTTATAGGTCCCTTTGTTGTATCGTCTGACTTCCAATTTTCCTCTACTAGGAAAAAATTAGTTTTATTCTCTGTTTTTGATTTTGTATTTCATTTTTAGAATAATTAAGTCTCTTTTCACATAAAGAATAGTGCACGTTGTGTAACGCCTAATCCCACTTTCCACTTTTTGTCACGAGAAGTAATACAGAATGTGTGCAAAGTATGTGTGAGCCCGAATATGTGTCTGAAAAGTGATTATATTTCACAGTGTGTATTCATATACCAACAGGTATGTAACCTGTGGATGAAAGTTGCGTTTGCTCTCCTTTTCGGGCTTTTGTTAAGTCACTGTGTTTATGCGTGTAACTTTTCTTTTTTCCCGCTCGAGAAAGATTCTTCGGGTAAAAATAATAATTTACGAAAGTCCTTCCAGTGGATAATGGTAAATTGTTCTGAGGATGATGTTTTGAAATAAACTTTGGCTGTGAGCATAATGCCCCGATGGAAAATGTCTAAAATAATAACCATGTTTCTTATTATTCTTTCCCATTGTTATCAGCGCTTACAACCATCTTAGGGTGTAAAGAAGCTGAAACATGAAACTACCCATTCATCTCATTTTAGTGCTGAGGTTAAGAATGCTTGGATCTGTATCTCCGTCACTGCAAGCAGGGGGATTTCACTCTTCATCATTTAAATTGAAGCGCGTGTGAAGTAATAAGTCTAATAGGTTGACATCAGTGCCATCTCCCGTCACTGAAACCTATTATTTGCAGCCCGATGTTTTCGTCCCCCGCCAAATTCCTGGGAGGAGGGGCGTAGAGAATCCAGTTGGGGGGGGGGGTTTGCCAAGAGGGAATCGGAATAACTTCCAAATTCCACCTGACGTCGACAAATACAAGTTAACGTATTTAATCAAAATTAACATTTCGATGTAAAATCACGCCGAAGTAACATTAAAATAGCTGCAGTTTCGCATGGTTCGTACTGTTTTAATGCAATTCTGTTTTGTTTTAATACGAACTTCCAGGACGGCGAGCCACATGTATCAATGCGCTCGTCCAATGGATATAGTTCAAACACTGGCCGCATAGGTCGCTGTGGTGTTGTCTAAGGTCCAGCCGCGTAATACGGCTTTACCTATTGGCGGATGTGCTGTGGCGGAAGGATACAACAGAGCTCCTCTTGGGCGTGTGTTAGTTCGTACAAAAGTCGACAGAGTGCACTAGTTGTGTGCGGGTTCGCCCTCTCCGTCTCTATCGATGTAGACGGAGAGAGGCGGAGCTTGCAAGTAAGGAACGCACTATTTTCATAATGGCGACGGGGTAACTGCAGTTTTATGGTTTGTTTTGATGTCTCTGTGAGTAGGCTAGTAGGGCTGTTTGCTACGCCCTTGTCGCGTGCCGTTTTATCGCTACTGCTGTAGGAAGCAGTTTGCTTTATTTTACAGCCCTGGCGTACGATGAAACGGGGAAGTCGAATAAGCGTCTGACAAGGAGTTTGTAAAAAGAAAAAACAATTCCAGATTTGAAGTCATCTGCTTGATACCGGAGTGACGAGCAGCCGAGAAGGAGGAGGGGTATAGAACTGGTTTTTTCATGGCCAGCAAAATGGCAGTTGGGAACAATAAAGTAAAACGCAACATTTTATAATGCGTTCAAATAAATATTTCTCGTCCTCCATGACGAATAGTTCATTGCCTTTTGTTTTTATACATCTTTGGCCATGGGCTTTATTACTTGGGTCTTAATATTGTCGACCTGTTAGTTCGATCGCTTCATATAATGCACAAACAATTAGGGTTCTTTGGAATTCCATGTAATGAAAATAGCACATGAAAAGCCTTTTGTCTTTCACTAAGCAAATATCTGTATTACGCCATTTTGTAAATATCCTGCCATCCTCTGTTATTTAAATACCTTGTACCTAAATTGTACCTTCATAATAGACTTGAAAGATTGAATAGACAAAGAAAAATTTGAGTTACGGCCAGGATGCAATTGTAGGGCAAATTACTGAGGTGGACATCGCGTTAAGCATGACCTTTCATGCTATAATCAATGAACCCTTCATCAGATAAAACCAACTGCACAATAAAAGCTACCCGTTTCCTTTCCCCCTCCCTGTCAATACCCACAAACGTAACCCCAACCCTTGGCTTCCTGCCTCGTGCCAGTCAAAGTACCTTTGCCTACCGTTGGGTCAATAAACTGTTTTCAGGATGCAAGACAAGGTAGACGCAAACGGTCGTACATAGCAGCTTTACGAGAAAGTATGTCAACGTGATATAGCAGTCATAAGGCAGTTCGTCTAAAGAATGGAGCAATATAAGCCATGTTAGCTTGAAGGGCCTATTTGTTTGTGGTTACAGAAGCAAAGGAGGGAGGGCGATTACGAACTGTAGCGGGGGTATTACTGGAGAGGAAGGAGGATCGTAAGTAGTAGGGGGAAAAAAAAGGATATTTTATCTTATGGCGGTTTTATAGTTATAGACCCTATAGTCATATAAGTGCGACGCGAAGCTTTTAAAAGGCCATAAAAGGCTCAACTGCCACACGCCGCTCGTAAACATAATTTTAACTGCCTACTATCTTGAGTTTTATTGCCAACTACCATTCGCCCACCTTCTAACTCTTCCATTCATTCATTCATTCTTCCGTTCATTCAAGCATTCTTAAATATCTCTCCCCCCTCCTACATTTTCTCTTCTTTATTACTTTTGTGTTTCTTAGGTCACGGCTTCTTTCTTATTCTTGAACCTTAATGACATATGTAAACAACACCGAGACTAAATTATATAGTTGCAAGATCACGTAGCTTATCTTATTTATGGAGGAAATAAAACAATACACAAACAAGTTTCGCTACTGACAACATTTAGGTTATGCCTGATCTTGCTTTACAACTTCACTGAACTCTGATACACGTATTACGTATGATGCGGTGGCTTTAAGGTATACCATTTAAAGTAGTTACGTGCAATTGATGGAATGTGTTTCCACGTTTAATTACTTTGACTTAAAAAATTGAGAAGTTACTGAATTTGTTACTTCAATCCAGCACTCACGGATATAAGTAAAAGTGGCATATATCCACGGCGCTTAATAGCCCTATTTTACACACAGTATTCATAAACTATGTTGATCTTTATTGACTAATCCATTTCATGTCATCATAGATTTTGGAAATACGTCTGAACATACTTCTGAATCTTGAGCATTGCACCAGGACCTTGTTTTAGATGTATGATCAACGTATTAACGCCTGTGTTTGAGGCTTCGCCCGGTATTCTCCATGCGGACGTTTATAAATGTAGAACATCACTATTGTGTTGCTTCTTATGCTTATTTCTCTTGTGCATTACAGCTCGAAGCGTTCAAAATACGAACTGTTAATTTAGGTCTCTCGGCCTTAATTTTCTGTCCCTCTCATCCTTGCCAACCTAACCTATATATTCGCAGCTGGACAAAAGAAGTCACGTGACCCGCAGTCTGCTATTCAGAGTGATCAATACGTTACTGGATTTGGCTAGCCCTGCAGGAGCGCACCCTACGTCATCGTGCTGGGGCGGGGGTGGGTGGGCGGAGGGTCGTAATAAATATGTAGAACCAGACGAAAACGTTTCAAAATGTGACAACAATACAAAATATAGATACCAGTAAATCGAATGGAAAATTATAGTTTGAAAGAAGCGAGGAAAACAGTAGTCTACTATAGAATTATTCCATTTGTAACATGACGTAAAGATACAATAAATATGTAAAAAGGAAGTGGAAATGGCTGAATAAATGGTAGTGCCATCTGTCGGGTTGCTGTTGAACTATGTGAAGTCGAGGGGTGAGTGACGCCAGGAGTGACAGAGTAGCTTTGAAGACAAAAGCCGTGTTGTATTTTGTATCAGCCATGTCCCACTAAACAGTAGCTTTTCCACAAGGGAACTCCGGTGATGCACGAGTAGTGTTATATTTTGTTTTGATGAAGCGTTTATGAAATTCACAGAAAAAATTATTGCACACATTGGTGGCTCCCTAAGGAGGACTGCAGTCTTCTGGGAAGTGACGGCATGCACCTTATCAGATTGCACGGCGTCACAACCCGCAAGAACAATATTCTGCAGGAACGAGACGCTTGGCACATACTTTCGGAAGCCGTGAAGTGAAACGCGGGTCAGTAGTCGATACAGTATGACGAAACGTCGAGAAGGTGGTGTTGTCTCTGATAACTTCCTTTCATTCATTCTTTCTTTCTTTCTTTGATCTTAACGGTTTCAAAAAGAGAACCTATAGAAATTATTACAATTTGAATACCAGGAAAACATGTCACAGTAAAGTCAACCTCCTTTAACCAACAAGTACAGTACAGTCTCGTATCTTCGAGTCCCGATAGTTTGGAGTCGCCCTGTAGTTCAAGTCTGCATATGAGTAAAGAGAGGCGCGTATCTGTGTGCTCACGTGTCTTCCAGGCGTTATTGTACTTCCTTTAGCCGTTTTCTTTGTGTATTGTTGTGTATGGTTACGTATTTTAACGTGCATATAATGTGCTTATCATTTATATGTAATCGTATGTTGTACATTGTCGTAATCATCGAAGTTCGATCTTTTCGGCATCCTCGATCCCGTTCGTCTGGAACTATCGGCATTTGGTGAGATATTCTGTTGATTTTAGACTAATGTCAACTAATTTAACTAATACATCTATATTTATTATATAACTAATATGTATTATATATGCCGATCCCGGTGGTCGCACAGTCTAAGAAGTAGGTATGCGGCTGCTGGACTGCTGAGATTGTGGGTTCGAATCACACCGGGGGTATGAATGTCTATTGTGAGTGTAGTGTGTTGTCGGGTAAAGGTCCCTGCGACGGACCAACCACATTTCCAGAGGAATCTTACCGACTACGTTGCGTCGTTGTGTGATATAGAAACCTCGTGAATAAGGAGGACCTGACCCATTGGGGGGCTGTTGAACCAAAAGAAAGAAATATATTATATATACCTATATTATAGCCAGTATAACTGTATTTAAAATGTGCGGTATATTGGTCTGGGGATGTATCAAGTTTTGCGGAACCGACAGGGCTTCACAATAATGAAAATTGGGCTACACTTCCTCGTTGCATTGCTAATATTATTTATCGTAACTGTTCTGGAAATGTTTTGAATACATTAATATTCCAGAACATGTATACTTTATAACCTGACATACCCTTTACGTTTATCTGATAGCGATAAGTGCGACAACGCACATTTATTTTAAAGAAACCCCACGATGAACACCGCCATTACAACCACCCCTAGCAGCTGGCCAATAAACCTTGGGGCTGCCGTTTGTCCTTTGTGTTAAGTGGCACACTGCGAGCAACGGTTGTGCTTTGGAGAGGCTAGACGTGTACAGTGTTGCCACTTCAAAGATTTAAACGAACTGCCAGTTGTTTATGCATTGCTGTAGTCCTAAATATATCCAGTTTTGAATTAACACTACTGGGTGTAACCTGCAAATTTAAATTCTGTATTGGAAAATAAAAATATTCTCGACGAAGTCTGTTTCACCGCAACAATTGTCATCTGAAAATAATAAAACATCAAACGAATGAATTCTTGTCTTCTGGTTTGTGAACGCCGTTGGAGGTACTGTACTGGTAATTTAAGTGAATTTGTTGCTGGCCGTCAGCTAGCATGGTAATTATGCTGCTAACTGATACAGCCCACTGTTACATGAATGTGTCTTTTCGTTCTACTCTAAGAGACAGACTTCTAATTTAGAATGCAGATGTGAACGAAAGTGTGCTGAGATAACAAAATCAGCTTAAAATAATTTGAAAAATAAGTCAAACCTGAATACTGTAGGTGATCATTTGCCCTTTGAAGCAGGCATTTCCAAAACCAGAGTCACGAAATGATTCTAAGGGCTTGTAAACTCCTAAAATAATCTAGCGAGCTTGGTGGCAGTAATCATTGTCAGTACTTATGTACTGACAATGATTGGTTGACGGGGCCAATACGATTTAAGGTTTTGGTGCTGAATACTGCATTGTTGCTGAGTGCATTTAACTTGCTGATTTCTGTCGTTCACTTGAGGTCACTGACAGCATCTTCCAGAGTTGTGTGTGTATACTAATAGTGATAATTAGTGTCCACGTGCAAATAATTACTTATAAATACGTTTCCTGTAGGTACAGTAATAGATCTTACTGTAATGTTTGTAGACTGAATTCAGGATACTGCTTAATCCTATATATACAGAATGTCATAAAATTTCGGGCAACCGATAAGAATCAATTTCCAAGAAAAAGTATTGGAAATAGTCTAAGAAGCCTGCTTTATTTTAGACTTTTCTTATTTCTAGATGACCACAGGACTTCAGTTCTGCATTTAGGCATATGCGTTTAACACAGCAGTATTAACAAAACAGACAATGTTCATATAAACGTTGCATTGATCGGCGTTCGCATAACTGTAGCAGCAATATTTATAAAATATTCTGAGTATGTGTCTGTAGCCCGTAGTTATCCATCATGCATTGCGCTTTCGCTGTATTATATTGTCATCTGTGGCCTGTTCGACTGTATCATGTTTTTCCACATTATCTCTTAAACGGCCCGATTTTTCGGGAATAAAAATTTATTGGACATAAATTGAAGAAAATAAATTTTGTTTTGACTTTCTCCGCAACTTTTGTCTGAAACACTTCTCAGTCCAAGAACAAGAAAAGCACGCGGAGGTGTACCTCCCTCTCCCCAATATGGCTTGTTAATTAAGAGCAGGGACAAATTTGCCTTTCGTTGTTATGAAACCGATTTGATGCAAGATGGATAATGTTGAAAAATCGAATAGCATTGACTTTCGACACAAGGGAAGTCGTTTTTATACCCGACGTCATGACTGTTCTCTGAACCTCCTATATTTAGATACTGAAAGTTTCCATTTTCCTTGCCCATATTCTGATTTGTTGTCAATTGAAACTAAACTCGTTAAGCAGGATTTCCCCGTTTTCAGATTCTATTTTTTCTGATTAACCCATTTCAATTTTTGCGAGGTAATGTCATGGGATAGGTTATGCACTTTCTTGTGTTATCCGATTCGTGTAAGGGGCGTCTGGATTGAGATTTGTGTGCTTCATAATGATTTGGAAACTTTATTAATGGTAATGCCTCGGAGAGGACACAATATACCTCCATTAGAAAGACCAATCAGCAATGGCTGTATAGGAAAATTGTAGTTGCTTTTTATAAAACTGTATGGAGCACGTTAGTAAATTGCGGAAAGAATGCAGAATTTTTGGTGATTAAACTGACACATTTCACAGTGTATGAGGTAAATTCTTAATATTCTCATAATTTGCTGGTTTGATAAGTTGGAAATTTGTAATGTAAATAAACGGTGGATTCCAGTGGTCGCGCAGTTTGTGTCGTGGGTTTGCAGCCGCTCGCTTGCTGGGATTTGGGGTTTGAATCCCGCTGAAGGGATTTGGGTGTTTTCCTCTTGTGAGTGTTGTGTGTTGTCAGATCGTGCGTCTGGCTGATCACTAGTCCAGAGAAGTCCTATCGAGAGAGGTGTGTCTCTGTGTGTGATCGCGAGGCCCGGTAACGGTAGGATATTACCATGAATCGCGTCGAAGAGCCACAAGAAAATGCACTAAATACACTAAAATTTGGAATGCTTCAAGGATTCAGGGTCAAAACACTTCACTTGAAAGAACCAATCTGTGTGTGAAGGTGTGTTGAACCATGGATGTAAAAATCATTGTTGGGGAACACTTCTCGGATATATTTAAGCCTAATCATGAGTAGGGTCAAACCGGAAGCTAAGTGCAGATCTAATGTTAAACTCAGCATCAGAAATATGTAGCACGAAACACTTTATTGATTACTTGAAAAGAATCGAGTATTCGTAAGCAATAATCCAACAGGATGTTTCTTTTTGTGTGTTGTTTGAATAAGGAAAATGTTTCTTTCCCGGAATCTTTCACAACACATTTGCTAATTCTCCTACTACAAAAACTAATGCTCATAGACACGATTAGTTTAATTCCGCATGCTGCCTGCCTCCACGTCTTCTGGTTTTAAATAATTCTGCGACATGACTGTACTCCTTGCATGTTTATCACTTAAGCATTTATATTAATAATCTGATAAATTATGTGTCGGTACTGAAACGTCGTTAGGATTTCCTTTTAAATTCCCGAACGTTGAAATCACGTGTATATGCAGTTCGGTTTAAAATTTATTACGCTTTGAATTCTGCTATGTAAAAATGACGTGCTCTGTTCCATCGTTGCAAAATGTGTATCATAATGTGTTACAGAGGTTAACACAGCTTTAGAAGGCAGTGTAACAAAGTGTACTGCAAGAAGCATCACGTGCTGCGGTGAAATATACATTGTGTTTATATATGTATGTGTATATATATATATATATATATATACACACACACATGTGTGTGTGTGTGTGTGTGTGTGTGTGTGTGTGTGAAGATAGGAGAGTCATTCTTCAGTTTAAATGTATACAGTACTTCCTTGGATACCTATACAACAACTAGAATGCGGAGAATAACAACTTATTCATCTCGTAGCTCAAGTATTTCCTTTTATTTCTTTATACTGCATCGTTTTTGTTCAAGATTATACATTGACCCTATTTTGCATGTGGCTGTACTTGATGCAGAATGAAACACAGAGTACTGTGTCTTTATCTGCATAGAATGAAGGCGCTCCATTCTCCGATATATACGTACATCTAAGTATCTTATTGTAAAGAGAGCAATTCATAAAGTATGCATACTGTGTAAGTTTTGCATATCATTAAACACTTAACGTTGTTCCATTTCAAACCAATCTGCGTACATCAGAAGTGCAGTTGCTTTGAAATTAGTGGCAAAGTAGAAATAATTCTGTTCAGAAATAATTTCGAATATCAGTTAACTTTCTGTATCCTTTTAAAGAACTGATATTCACCGCTAAAGTCTTCACGCATAATATTAAATGCTTTTGAGCTCTCAATATATATTGTTCCCCAGTTATCTCTAGGGCCTGATTCAGTTCAGTATTTTGAAAATTTCCAACATTACTTACTTACTTATTCCATGGTGCAGAGTCCTTCTTGAGAAGCTAACTGCTTTGCAGCTAATCAAGAAATTCCCTGCATTTCACGGAACCCTGATGTTCATTACCGCACTCACAAGCGTTCGCCACCTGTCACTATCCTGGACCAGCCCAGTCCAGTCCTTATACCCACATTCCACCTCCTGGATATCCGTCCTGATATTATCCACCCATCTACGCCCAGGTCACCCCAGTGGTCTCTTTCCCGCCGGTTTCCCCACCAAGACCCTATACACCTCCCTCTCCTCACCCATACGCGCCACATGCCCAGCCTATCTCATTCTTCTCGATATTATCACTCGCACAATATTGGGTGAGGAGTACAAGTCATTTAGCTCCTCGTTATGCAGTCGCCTCCATTCCCCCGTTACCTCGTCCCTCCTAGGT
>Ga0123357_10005370_pt1 | contig 15323 bp, 14 predicted proteins | sample TergutEmb28metaG_FD_89873 | JGI IMG/M metagenome (GOLD analysis project Ga0123357, IMG submission 89873) | Embiratermes neotenicus P4 segment gut microbial communities from Petit-Saut dam, French Guiana - Emb289 P4 | ecosystem: Host-associated > Arthropoda: Insects > Digestive system > Gut ... | reverse complement strand
TTTCAACGCCCTGACCGAATACCTCGCCGTCGCCCATAACCGCGTGAATGTCTCCGATACCCAATAACGCTCCATCGACAAAAACCGGCAGATATACTTTCACTCCCGCAGTTATGGCGTTGTTATCCATATTTCCGCCGTAATTGCCCGTTTCCACGCTGAAATGTTCGCCGCCTGAATCGACGGGAGCGGCTACGCCTATAACGCCAATCATAGGTTTTGCCGGGAATATTTTATTGTTGTACAACTCATTTTTCAATACGCGCAGATTTCCGTCCAACCGTGATTCAACTTCTACTTCCATGTACGATCCATTGTTTGGGACACTTAAAAATCCTTTGCTGAGTATTTTTATATCGTGCACCTCGACTTCGAGCGTATCGCCCGGCATTGCGCCGTTCACATATATCGGACCTGTCGCAGGATTCGGACGGTCGTAAACAAATCCTTCAAAAAACCTGCCGCCTGCAGAATCAAGCGTTTCCACCGTCATTCTGTCGCCCGACGAAATTGAAACGCACGGAGCAATTTCCGGCGCAAACTGATGGTATATTTTATCTCTGGTTATTCGCATAAATTAACAGCCCTTTCTGTAATATTTTTATACATTTAAAATTAATTCCAATTATAATGTCTGCCCCTGTACTCTTTCCAATTATCTACGCCGTGTTCTTTAATCATGGTCAGGTTAAGTTTTATATCCGGGTGAAACCGGTTCATTTTTTCTATATGTTCGCAGGAAAGATATGTATCACATTCCCAGCAGCCCTCAAATCCTTTTTCTGCTGCACAAACGCGAATTTTACAGGATGGATCGCATCCTGCTTCAGAACACGGTCCTTTATGGCAATAATTGTAACAATGCAATTTTTTAAAAGCATTCAGAACGTTGATAAATATATCATAGTCCTTAAATTCAACAACCCTGTTTGATTTGAAATCGGCGTAGTTCTTAAAACCGATATCAATAAGCAATTGATTTAATTCCGATGTCAATGAATATAGCTTTTCATTTGACGGGATACAGTCATTGCACCACAAGCCGCAAACAGCAGTTAATTCTTTATCTGTCACTTGCTACTACCCCCTTCCAACCAATTAACAATACAAGTAATCGGGTCATAGTTATCAATCCAATAATCGGGAATAAAGCCGATTCCTTCTTCAAAAATATTGGGGAACTTCGCTGTAGGTATATTAAGAAAAGTTAAAGAATTCGGCAAATAAAAATAACGTATATCGCCTGTATTCAAGCAGCCCTTTGTATTTTCGCCAGTAATAATACAGTTACTCAGATAATTTTTACATAACTTTATAAATATTTCAGCAGACGAAGCAGTTTCAGCATCTGTTAAAATTATAAATGGATTATTATATGTTCCTTTTTCAATAACGCCGTTTTCGATCGTTTCCCATTGTGATTGAATATTTGAATAACATTCTTCACGTTTAAGCTGAAGAACAGAATTTTCATAGCTATTCATGGTTAGTTCGCTCAAACGGCTTGGTAAACTATTTAATTTCTTGTATTCAAAGTTATAATCGCATATTGTATTAAGGTTTTTTATAAAATCTACTGCTATATGCGAATCGCCGCCTCCGTTCCCCCGTAAATCAAGTATTATTCCTTTAGAGTGTCTTAATTCTTCGCCATATTTGGCAAATTCCATTAATAATTTATATCCTTCATTAGTAAAATAGGTTAATCCGGTACACTTAACAACATCAAAATCTTTAACTTTGTACATAGAATATAGACTTTTATTATTTGATAAATCCTTCACTTTACATTCGTGCAATGGTATTTGTATGGGCTTATTTAATATTGTTAGAGTTATTGAATTAATCGGGATAGCACTCATTTTTCCAAGTATATATAATTTATTACCATTATTTGACAATGCAGGAAATATAAAATCACCATCAACTTCTAATTCCGTTCCATTTTCTAATTCTTCTATATTTGAATTATATACATTATATTTGCCTGTTTCCGTTTTAGTAACATAAATATCGCTGAAATATATCTGGGAATGTTGACAAAAAGTATGAACCGAGTTAAAATATGGATTTAAAAAAACAAGATGAAAATCTTTTATATCGGTTAAAGCATTAACAATTTGGTTAAAAAAATCTTTTGCATTTATTGATTCATATTTTGATATAATATTTCTTAAGTTGCCAAAACATTCCTCAATATTAAAACCTTTGTCAATTATGGTTTCCATTTCGCTGTATGCTGTTAATAATATATATTTTAAAATATCCAAATCCTCTAATGCCTGATGTTTATTAAGCTGAATATTAAAAACACCCATTTTTTCATATAGTTCATTCATTTATACTCTCCTCTCTTTCTCAAAAAATAAACTCGCCGCGATAATTCGAGTAGTTATATTCCTCATACCTTTTTCTGTGACTAAATGCCAGTTTTGACGGATTATCTTCCTGCGTGTATATATACATCATTTTTTCGTCCCAGCACAGAATTTCCTCGCGTTCGTCGCCGATTAAATCGACCGCGTCGCAGCATAATTCGGAGTGTCCGTCGTTCGGGAACATCACGACGCAATCGCCTTTGCCGTCATATAATCCGCCGTGTTCCGTACTCGCGGAGTAAAGCGCGAGTATTCTGCCGTCCGCACTCCATGATACGGGATTTATAATATTGCCGTTTGCTCCCGGTTCAAATGAGAACAGTCTTTTACCTTTGTAATCATAATATGTGATAATCCCGGTATTACGCCAAAAAGTAGTCACACATATTTCAAGTCCCGGAAGTTCGGGGCGGTAATTCGCGACGCTCACCCTCTGCGCATGTCCGGGCATATCACGTGCGATTATATTGCCGTCCTCGTCTGCGAGTATAAACCCATCCTCTCCAGAAGCGAAAGCGATTTGATATTTAGGATTATCGGGGTCAAACTTGCCTATCACTATTTCGTCGACATGACAGTCCATACCGGGAAGCTCCCAGATTAATTCACCGTCTGCGCTGATTAACGAATGTCCCGCGATAAGCTCGTCTCTGCCGTCGCCGTTTATGTCAAACGCATACGGAAAATGTCCGCAGTTTACATGTCTGTGCCATAATAATTTTAATCGGGGCATCGGCATATTGTTATCAAACTCATATACCCAGATATTATTATACCTGTCTTTGACTAATATATCAGACGGGCGTTCTTTTCCTGAAAAATTGCATATTCTTATACTGTCTACAACGATTCTTTCAAGAATTATATTCTGATATATTTTGTATTTATCGTGTTTTATTGATTCCGGAGTCCAAACCATAAATTTTGTTTTACCCGTTGCGGCGTCCGCTACAATCAGACTGAAATCTTTAGCGTATATAATTTCGTTTTTGCCGTCGCCGTCAATATCGTAAACCTGCACCGGCAAATCGCATGTCGCCATATATGCGTTTCGGGCAGGTTCGCCTATCTGCCATAGAATATTACCGGACAAATCGACAGCAGTCATACAGCTTATCATCATTTCATCCTCGCTGTTTAACATCTTCATGCTCTGTATGAATATCAGTTCTTTCACGCCATCGCCGTTCAGATCGGCGCACCTGTAATTTCTCGCCGAACCGAAATTTTTTAAATTGATCGTTTTCCATAATTTCATTGCTGGATATGAGACTTTTTTTGCTTGCAGTTCAGCATTTTTTTGTTTTTTAATATTGAGCAGCAAATCCCGTTCTTCCTTAGGTATATCGGCTTTTACATAGTAAAATCGACTTGGACACCGAGAAGCGATTCCCACATAGCCTGATTCATAAGAATTGTTGTTCAACTGCAACATCAATTTATCGTTTATATAACAGCTTATAGAATCTACGATTGCTTCTACAACGAGAATGCTTCTTGAATCAATATCATAGCAGTATTCGCACGACGCAAGCAAAATCAGCGTTTCTTCGTCTTTTTTGTAAAGTGTGGCGGCTGTGTCGTTTTCGAGCGCGAACCAATAAAAATGTCTGCTGTCCGTATATCTGAAAACAATGCCGCACCTGTCCGAAGCCGCAAGCGTCCGGATTTCCGTTTCAACTCGTACTGTGCGCCATTGTTTGTCGCCTGCAACAAGCATAGGGACAGTGTCTCCCCACGGAATATTTCTTTTATCCAACTGCTGTTCGATAAAACGCCGTCTATCCATTGATTTAATCATCCAGCAGTTCTGACCCTGCCAGCCTGTGCATTTATTAGGCTCGTACCATATGCCCGTATATCCGGGTTTAAAGTAGTGATACTCCCCGATTGCTGATATATCCGACGGAAAATACCCTGTTTTAAACGATGTAAAATCTTCATTTATTACATTACACTCAAAATAATCAGTTTTTTCCGTTTGTTCCATAAATTTTCCCAGCTTTCTGTTATTTCCTAAATTATATCATAAAAAACTATTTTTGTCCAGTATCGGCAAAACTTTATTTAGCACAATAATCCCAGATTTTTAATAATATAAATAATAGGAATTATATTATTAAAGGCGGAAGTTAGGGTGTCAAAATTTAAATACTTATTAAAATTTATCGGACCCGCGTTTATTATCAGTGTCGCATATATTGACCCCGGCAATTTCGCGACAAATATAAGCGGCGGGTCAACTTTTAATTACAGCTTAGTCTGGGTCATACTGTGGAGCAATTTGATGGCAATTTTTCTGCAGATTATGTCTGCTAAATTGGGAATAGCCACGGGACATAATTTACCGGAAATGTGCGGGAAAATATTTAAGAGAAGAACAAACTGGATTTTACTTATAATTGCCGAATTGGCGGCAATAGCCACCGATTTGGCAGAATTTCTGGGCGGGACGCTCGGATTTTATCTGCTGTTTGGAATACCGATGATATGGGCGGGACTGCTTACCGGATTAATTACATTCGGAATTGTTTATATGCAAAAATATGGTCAGCGTATCGTTGAAATACTGATAATCATACTTGTCTCAATAATCTGCATATCATACGGCGTAGAGTTGTTTTTAGCAAAACCGGATTGGATAAATATTAGCCTACATACGCTACTTCCTTCGCTTCCAAATGGAAAAGCCGTGTTTATTGCCGTAGGAATGTTGGGAGCGACAGTTATGCCCCATGTAATATATCTGCATTCCCAATTAGTACAGCACAGAAACGGGGATAAAACCTTTGAGAAAAAGAAGAAACATCTGAAAATGGAAAAAATAGATATAGCTATTGCCATGAATATTGCGTTTATCGTCAATGCGGCAATGGTTATCGTATCGGCGGCGGTTTTTTATAAAAACGGGATGATCGTAGATACAATCGAACAGGCGCATATATCATTGCAGCCGCTTCTGGGGAAACTGTCCAGCACAGCGTTCGGCATTGCGCTCCTCGCTTCAGGATTATCGTCTTCAGCAGTCGGAACAATGGCGGGAGCGACCGTTATGAAAGGTTTTGTGGGATTGAATATCCCGGTGAATATAAGAAGAATCATAACAATGATACCTGCAATGGCGATTATCTGTTTGGGGATTAATCCGATGAGCGCGTTAATATTCAGCCAGGTATTTTTGAGTTTTGCACTGCCTTTAGCAATCATTCCAATGCTTATAATATGCAATAAAAAAGATATTATGGGAGGTTTTGTAAACACTAAAAAAATAAATATATTGGGGTGGATAATATCCTCGGTGATTATCACGTTAAATATTATTTTATTATATCTGACATTTACAGGAAAAGTATGAAAAACGGGCGGATATGCCGGGCGCGCCCGGCATATCCGCCCTTGAAAATTTCAAATTACAATATTACATTTTACCCGTCGCCTTTGTTAATCTGGGTAATTATATCATCTATAGCTTTCTGCCATACGCCGGTGCTTTTATCAATGGTCGAGACAATATTCATAGATTTGTTCGTTGACATATTATACCCGAACGTGCCAAGGATACCGCCGAAGTTGTACATATTACCTATATCGTAGGATAAATTCCCGAAAATATCGTCAATCATTGCCACTGAATCTTCGTCCCGGGCTGTTTTTGTTTTAAGAAGGCTGTCATAATATGCGGGAGTAATTGACTGCTTACCCTCGTAAGAGAGAGCTTCCAGAATTATGCTTGTATCATCAAGGTCGGCGTTGGTTTTCGGTATGCTTAGAACGGGGTAAAAGTCGCCCGCCGTACACGGTATATAATTATTCTGAGCCGCATCCCATTTGGGATACGGAATTATCCCGAAGTCTACTGTCATTGTGCGCAATGCCGGTATTTGATGAGTTGCGGTAGCTAAAAATAAACAGCGGCTGTCTGCGAAAATATCGGTGTCGGTGAGTCCCGTCAATCCGCCGCCGACTTTGAAGAGAGTGTCTATGCTGAATGTGCTGTCTCTCATTTCTGTGTATATTTTCTGCATTTTATCTAAGTTTACTTGAGTTCCAATGGTTATCTGAGGGATACCCTGAGAATCAAGCTCCGCTATTTTTGCCCCGCAGCTGTTGATTATACCCATGATTGTGTCTCCGGTGTAGTTTAACCCCCATAGATCGTCGGTTAAAGTCATTTTTCCGTCGCCGTTTAAGTCTTTGGCGACTGTGCGTCCCATCTCGTCCATTTTGTCAAATGTCCACTGACCGTTTGTAACCAAATCATACGGCGATTCAAGATTATTGGCTACTATCATGGATTTGTTGAAACACATAATCCATACGCATTGCAGCCTTCTTTTTGATATGTCGCCGTTCGCGGCAAAATGTTTGCCCATTATCGCCATGGAGTCATAGAAATTTTTATCCCAATACGGCTTATCCATATCTATATACGTCAGATTTGAAAAGTCGGTTAAAAAACTTCCTGTAAGCAGGGAGGCGAAGTTTGTGCACGTCGTAATTGCAAAATCATATGTTGCGTCGCCCGCAAGTATGGCAGTCTGGAGTTTTGTGACAGCATCGTTGGGGTCGGCTACATTAAACTGAGCAAGCTTGCAGTTATACTGCTGTTCTATTTTAGCTTGTCTTTCATAAGCGGCGTCGTTAATCGGGTCTCCGGTTTCTGATTCAACCACAAGATCGTTTATCAGTATCTGGCTGTCTGCGGTGTCGCCTCCCCAGCCTGCTGTAAAGGCAGTGAATGTTTTTCCGCCCATATCGGTTTGGGGTAAATCGGGTTGATTGGGATCCGCCGTCGTTGAAGTAACACCGCTTGAATTGCCTGCAGCGTTTGTAGTATTGTTATTTGTTTGCCCGCCGTTATTTTTTGAACACGCAATAACCGGAAATACCATAGTTAAGCATAGCAGTACGGCAATGACAATTTTAAATTTTTTCATAAAATACACGCTCCTTATTTAACATGAAATCGATTTTGTACAAAATTACTATATTTATTATATAACATAAAACCGGATTTGTAAAGTATTTATAAAATAAATTTAGATTTTATTAATAAAAACGTAAATACAAATTCAGCAAATATAATCATAGTTAAAGATAAACACAGATAAAGAGAGCTAATGTAAAAATTTTTATATTTTTTCGAAAATCATCTTGACAAGACAGTAAAAATTTTATATAATATAATAAGTTAAAAATCAGTATCAAAGTTATATTGTAATTTATAAATTTGGAGGAGAATTAGATGTCTATTTCAACAACCACATTCATGGCAAAAAAAGAAACATTAGAACGAAAATGGTATGTGATTGATGCCGCCGGAGTACCCTTGGGAAAAACCGCCGTCAAAGCAGCCACAATATTAAGAGGCAAACACCGCCCGGAATTTACCCCGCACGTAGACTGCGGCGAGTTTGTTATTATAATCAATGCCGAGAAAGCGATTTTGACCGGCAATAAATTAATTCAGAAAGTTTACCAATATCATACGGGCTATGTCGGCGGACTTAAAACCGAAAGCTATAAAGATATAATGAAACTGCATCCGGAAAAAGCGATGCGGCTTGCAGTCAAAGGTATGCTGCCTCACAACTCTATAGGGGATCTGAGCATAAACCGCCTTAAAGTTTACAGAGGTCCGGAGCATAAACAGACGGCTCAAAAACCGATTCCGCTTTCAGAATAAAATAATTAAAAAATACTTTTATAATTTTTAGGAGGATTATAATAATGGTAACACCGGTAAAACCTTATTTTTACGGTACAGGCAGAAGAAAGAAATCAATAGCCCGCGTGCGCTTGCTTCCCGGAAGCGGCGCGGTTAAAATAAATAAGAGAGATATAGACGATTATTTCGGTCTTGGAACGCTGAAACTTATTGTAAACCAACCTTTCGGAGTTACAAATACGACAGGCAAATTCGACGTGTTCTGCACAGTCGTAGGCGGCGGCGTATCCGGTCAGGCAGGCGCGATAAGACACGGCGTTGCAAGAGCGTTGCTGCAGTCTGACGGAGATTTCAGAAGCCCTCTTAAAAGAGCGGGATTCTTAACCCGCGACCCGCGTATGAAAGAAAGAAAGAAATACGGACTCAAAGCCGCAAGAAGGGCTCCGCAGTTCTCAAAGAGATAATATTTTATATAATAAAAATTTTTCAGGGGTGACTGGTGAATTGGTCACCCTTAAAAGATTTTTTGATACAAAAAACAAAAATAAAAAGGTGAGGTATATTGATTTATGAAAATATTGAAATTTATAGCGTTCATGCTGTCGTTTATTACATTTGTCCACGTTGTGCGCGATATAATCCCGATATGTACAAGGACAAGGAAATGTTTCTCAAAAGACGATATTCATAAAGTGGTAAAAGATTGCTGTTTGTTTGCAATATCTACTATTGTATGCGTTTTATTGCACAGAAAATCAGGCAAAGACAGTATGGAAGAGATTTGTAATAAAAAATGAGTAACGAAAAAAACAGTAAAAAAATAAATTTTAATAATTCGAAATTGACAATAAGCGCGGGATTTATAAGTCAAGTCCCGAAAGATAAGACGCACATTGTTTTTTCCGGACGCTCCAATGTAGGTAAATCCACGCTTATAAACAAGCTTGTCAATCAGAATAAACTCGCGCGCACTTCGTCGTCACCGGGCAAAACAATAACGATAAACTTTTTTGAAACGGACAAAAGTTTTTATATCGTAGATTTGCCCGGTTACGGTTATGCAAAAAGGTCGGATTCGGATATAAAAAAATGGTCGGATTTAGTCGAGGGATATTTTAAAGAATGCGCGAAAAGTAATATAAAATTAATAATCCAGCTTGTCGATTTAAAAGTCGGCGCGACAGACGACGATATATCTATGATTGAATATATGAATGGCAGTCAAATCCCGTATATTATAGTCGCGACAAAATCGGACAAGCTCAATAAAACGCAGAGAGGGGAAAGCCTGAACAAGCTCACAAGCAAAAATCCCGGATGTGTAATTATTCCGTTTTCGTCGCTGTCCGGCGAGGGTGTAAACGACATTAGAAGTTATATTGCGGGAAAAGTTAAATGAAAGAATGTGATTATATATGAAATTGGCAGTTATGTCTGATATTCATGGCAATCTGCCTGCTCTTAAATTAGTGATAGAAGATATTGTTAAACAAAAAGCAGACGAAATATATTCGTTAGGCGACCAGGTGGGTCTTTTTCCGCGTTTGGGTGAAGTACTTGATTTATTAGATGAACATGGCGTGACATGTTTATCGGGCAACTTTGAGGAATCGAATTTTGACCAGACCGACGACAGATTTTTACGCTGGATAGCAGAACAAAAAGGCGACAGAGATTTTGGCATTTTGCCCTGTGTGCTTCGTATTGAAAGAGAAGGCGTGCAAATCGTAATGACCCATAAAGAGGAAGATGCGGAATGTCCCGAAGGCGGACTGCATTTATTTGGGCATACTCACAAAGATTTTTATGAACGCGGAAAAAGTAAAATCCTCTTGAATCCCGGCTCGGTTGGCACTCCAAGAGGCATAATAAATCTGCCGGAAGCCCGTTATGCGCTGCTTGAAATAAACGACGGTATTATACAAATAACACATCGTTCGCTTACATATTCGGCAGAACCGATATGGCGGGATTTTATCGATTCCGGCTGTTATGAAGTAAATCCGTTTTTATCCCGCCTTATTATGGAAATGATATGCACCGGCGAATCCAACGCTTTAATCGGGCGTTTTTTCAGACACGCAAAAAGTATGATTTCGGCAGATGGAACGGACAACGCAGATATACCTGCATATCCGCATAATATCTGGGAAAAAGCCGCTGAAAGTTTTTCTTGGATGTTGCCGAATAAGTTTGAGGATTTGTTAAATCACGGAGGTAAATTATTTTAAAAATAAATTATGATACATTGTTGTTAGTTTTGAATAAAAAGTTCGGCAAAAATATAATTAACGCAGATTATCGGGTCAAACAATTATACAAAGTAGAAAGCGGCGATGTGAGACTTATCTCAGGGATTGCCAAAACTTCCGGCGGTGAAAGACTAACTTATAAAGTCGTTGTGAAAATGCAACCAAAAGGCGAAATTCCCGGCGAAAGTCTTTGCAGAGAATACGATCTTTTTATGTCGGATTTTGACAAGGTATTTAATAATACACTACGGTGGGCTGAATATTATCATTTCGAGATAGAGAGCGACGCAATACAGATATGGATGGAATATATCGACGGCATATCAGGTAATGCGCTTACAATCGAAATGCTTGAATATATAGCGGAAGAACTCGGACGTTTTCAAGGCAGGTTATACAAAACGCCGGGAATATTAAAAAATATTGGATGTTTTTCAGATGTAGGGTTGATAAAAAGAAGATATTTGCAATGGAATCCGGAAACATCGGAATATCAGTATATCCGTTCAGAAAATTGTGAAATACCTGAACATTTAACGCAAATGCTTATTGATATGGATAACAACATTGAAAATATATTTACAAATATAACAAAACTGCCGGTTGTATTATGTCACCGTGATTTTTGGATAGATAATATATTTTATGTTGACGGAAAGATTGTTTTAATCGACTGGGACTGCATCGGCTGGGGTTATATGGGCGAAGATATGGCGGGTTTAATTGCAGACGATATAACAGATATGAAATATTTGGACGAATATTATCACAGGTTTATTCCGGCGTATTACAAGGGCATTTCGGAATATATGGATATTTCGGCGATTGACGATAATTATATATGGGAAATGATACTTATAGAATTCGGATATAGATATGTGCAAAGATATATGTTCGCGGAATCGACTGAATATAAAAATCAGCAAATAACTGCATTGCAAAAATTATATGAAATAAAGAGGTTGTAAAGAATGATACTGTACGATAATTTTCAAGTCAATTCAAAAGGACATCTCACAATAGGAGGGTGCGACGCAGTCGGACTTGCGGAACAATATGACACGCCTTTATATGTTGTGGACGAAAATCAGGTGAGAAAAAACTGCCGCGCATATAAAAACGCCGTAAAAAAGTATTTCGGCGAAAATGGCGGGGAAGTCGCATTTGCGAGCAAAGCGTTGTCGTTTAAAGGCATATACAGAATAATCGCCGACGAGGGATTATGGACGGATATTGTATCAGTTGGCGAAATGGAAACGGTAAAAGCGGCGGGATTCCCATTAGAGAAAACGTATTTTCATGGCAACAACAAGACAGATTACGACATAGAAACGGGATTAAAGAATAATATCGGCGTATTTGTCGTAGATAATCTTGAAGAAATCGACGCTTTAAACAGATTATGCGAAAAGTACGGCAGAACGCAGAAAGTTTTACTGCGCGTCGCGCCGGGTATTGACGCGCATACTCACGCAAAAATCACGACGGCGAAAATTGATTCAAAATTCGGCATAGCAATCGGCACAGGTCAGGCGATTGAAGCAGTGGGGTATATTCTAAAACAAAAAAATCTCGAATTTATCGGTATACACTGTCATATCGGCTCGCAAATTCTTGAAATACAGCCGTTTTTGGACGCCGATATTATGATTACATTTGCGTTGGATATAAAAAATAAATACGGTTATGAAATATCAACCGTCAATTTCGGCGGCGGGTTCGGCATAAAATATTTGCCGGAGCAGGAAGAAATAAATATTGATTTCGGTATAAAAACTATCGCTGAGTATATAAATAAAAAGTGCGATGATTTGAAGATGAAAGTCCCGAAAATAATCTTTGAGCCGGGACGTTCTATCGTCGCAAATGCAGGCGCAACTTTATACACAGTCGGGAGTAATAAAAAAATTACGGGATATAAAAACTATATTTCTGTTGACGGCAGCATGGCGGATAATCCGAGATACGCATTATACGGTGCGCCGTATACAGTCGTCGCGGCAAACCGCATGAACGACCCATGCGAAATCACGGCAACGATTGCGGGGCGTTGCTGTGAGGAAGGAGATTTTATTCAGGAAAACGTGAAACTCCCCGATTTGAAAAGGGGCGATATACTGGCTGTGCTTATCACGGGCGCGTATAATTATTCAATGGCGTCGAATTATAACCGGTTGCCGAGACCCGCGATGGTTTTCGTCAAAGACGGAGAGGGTAGAATCGCGGTAAAACGCGAAACATACGAAGATTTGATGCGAAATGAGATATAGGTGTTGATGGAGAAAATAAAATGGATAAAATATGGTTGGATTGGGTAATTGAACTGCAGGCAATAGCACAAGCGGGATTGTATTATTCAAAAGATGTTTACGATTTAGAGCGGTTTGAACGGATAAGAGAAATTACAGCCGAAATGATGAGCGTGAAGTCAGGGTTATCCATAGAAACCGTGAAAGATTTATTCTGTAACGAAATGGGGTATCAAACTCCAAAAATGGATACGAGGGCGGCAATGTTTCAAGACGATAAAATTTTGTTGGTAAAAGAAAAAACGACAGATACATGGTCTTTGCCGGGCGGCTGGGTTGATGTAAACGAATCTGTGAAATCAAACACAATAAAAGAAGTCAGGGAAGAAGCCGGTCTTGAAGTCGAAACCATTAAACTGATTGCCGTACAGGACAGAAATAAACATAACAAACCGAAATACGCTTATGGGATATGTAGAATTTTTGTATTATGCAAAATAATATCGGGAAGTTTTAAGGAAAATTCGGAAACGTCCGATAGCGGTTTTTTCGCCGTTGACAATTTGCCGATGCTGTCTGAAGCAAGAAATACGACTGAACAAATAAATATGTGCTTTAACGCATATTACGATAATAATTGGACGGTTCAGTTTGACTAAATAATCAAATAAGAAAGGTAAATGGTATAGAAAAATGATAACAAATCGTATAGAGAATATTCAGCGGGTGCTGAAGCAAAAAGAAGAACCGACCGCGTTTATTGTCACGTCGGAGTGCAACAGACGCTACATGACAGGTATTGAAACGTCAAGCGGGTATGTTATAATCACGCCGGAAAACAAATATTTCTTCACGGATTCAAGATACATAGAGTTTGCGAAAAACAGTTGCGGGGATATATACACGGTCGAACTATTCCCAAAAGAAGAAGCGAAAAAGTATTACAGCGATTTGTTGAGAAAAGAAAACATAAAAAATATAATGTACGAAGAAAATTATATTTTATTGAGAAGCAAAAAGCATTTTGACACACTATTTGAGGGATATACTCTTAGTGAAAGCGGCATGGCAATAGAAAAAATGCGGCGTATAAAAGACGCCGACGAAATAGAAAATATTACAAAAGCGCAGATTATCACAGATAAAGCGTTTGAGCATATTCTGAAAGTAATATCGCAGAATTTAAATACAGTCACAGAAGTTGATATTGCCGCAGAATTAGAATATTTTATGCGCAAAAACGGCGCGGACGGCATAGCGTTTGACACTATTGCGGTATCTGGCAAAAAATCGTCGTACCCGCACGGGGAACCCGGAAATATAAAACTGTCGAAAGGGTTTTTGACAATGGATTTTGGTGCGACATATAACGGCTATTGCGCGGATATGACGAGGACAGTCTGTATCGGCAAACCTGACGACAAAATGCTCGCGGTGTACAATATTGTCAAATCCGCGCAGCTTGCGGCGTTGGACGAAATAAAAACGGGGGTTGAGGGGTTAGTAGTCGATACAGCTGCGAGGGATATAATCAGAGGCGCGGGATACGGCGAGAATTTCGGTCATGGTTTAGGACATTCAGTCGGACTTGAAATACATGAAGAACCAAGTTTCCCAAGGTCTGAACCCGAAGAAGAAAAACAAAGGCGTCTTGAACATGAAGAAAAAGCAAAAATCGAAAATCCCGAAAAATACAAAGAAGCTCAGGAGAAAAAAGAAAAGAATAAATTTATATTGGCGGAGAATATCGTTATAACCGTCGAACCGGGAATATATATTGAAAACGAATTCGGAGTAAGAATAGAGGATTTAGTCGTCGTAAAAAAAGGCGGCTGTTCGAATTTAACAAAAAGCAGTAAGAATTTGATTGAATTATAAATTTATCTTATGTTTAACATAAGATAAATTTATAACAGAATTTTGTTTAAACCTATTGCATATTTATGCAATATAATGTATAATAATACAAAATCGATTTTTAAATATTAAACTGAGGTTATTTTAATATTACAGAAAGCAGGGGATAAATACTACATATGGCAGATATTAATATCACAGAAAAAAATCAGGAGTTAATAAATTTTCACGACGAATATATAATGGGGACATATGCAAGATACCCCGTTGTATTGGTTGAGGGAAAAGGCGCGACATTAAAAGACGCGGACGGTAAAAAATATATAGATTTCACAAGCGGAATCGGCGTAAATTCTCTCGGCGCAGCTAATGAAAACTGGATTTCTGCGGTAAACAAACAGCTTCACAGAATTCAGCATGTGTCGAATTATTATTATTCGGATATGGACGCAGAATTGGCTGAAAAATTAGTCAAGCTCGCAAAGATGAAAAAAGTTTTTTTCGCAAATTCAGGCGCAGAGGCAAACGAGGGAGCTATAAAACTTGCGAGAAAATACAGTTTTGACAAGTACGGAAAGGGCAGGGGAGTTATAATAACCCTGAAAGATTCTTTTCACGGCAGAACTCTGACAACTCTTGCGGCTACGGGTCAGGATGTTTTCCACAATTATTTTTTCCCGTTCCCTGAAGGATTCAGGTTTGTCGAGAGAAACAATATCGACGAGTTTAAAAAAGAAGTCGAGAATAATTCCGATGTATGCGCATTTTTAGTCGAACCGATACAGGGCGAGGGCGGCGTTAATTTTATAAATCAGGATTATATAAAACAAGCGTATGATATATGCGAAGAAAAAGATATTTTGTTGATTTTCGACGAGGTTCAGACAGGTATCGCAAGAACGGGAAAAGTATTCGCGCA
>Ga0123357_10005369_pt1 | contig 15325 bp, 10 predicted proteins | sample TergutEmb28metaG_FD_89873 | JGI IMG/M metagenome (GOLD analysis project Ga0123357, IMG submission 89873) | Embiratermes neotenicus P4 segment gut microbial communities from Petit-Saut dam, French Guiana - Emb289 P4 | ecosystem: Host-associated > Arthropoda: Insects > Digestive system > Gut ... | reverse complement strand
TGATGGAGTGGAGTGAAAAAAAAAAAAAAAAAAGAGAGAAGAAAAAGCGGGGAGAGGGGGGGGGGGGGGGGGGGGGGGAGGCTTCACATTATGAAAATGAACACAAAGCTAGTCTCATATTCACTGCCCCATATTTTCTAAGTTTCAATTGTGTGTCCAGTATCATCCTTCTTTGCGCACTACAAGGTAGTGAAAATATTCTTACACTGACAGTCTATGAATACACAAGTGTCAAGTCACACTATGAATACACAAGTGTCAAGTCACATAACAGTTATCATAGTACATTGTCTGCAGATATGCAGGTGTCAAGTTACACCACTGTCACTGTATGTCACGGGTCTGTAAATATGCAATCTGTGATGACTCTTGTGCAATGGTATGTTATTGGCTGTTAGCACTAACATTTAACTTTATTTACACATCTTACAATTTATACATACATACATTCCATAGATCCCTGAGGTTGTCACAAGACAATAGAATGTGGAACATGTCATAAGCATACAAACATACGAAATTATTACAGTGTAAGGATTTACACAGTCATATAAGCCAGTAATACATAGCGTCTGTACGCGCAAAAAATTCATCCACAGAGTAAAAGGAGTGTGCATATAAAAAATTTTTTTAGGGCTATTTTAAACTGTGGCTTTTCATTCTTAAGGCCTGTAATACTTCATTGCAAGTTGTTAAAAATTCTGATCCCAGAGTAGGATGCGCCTTTCTGAAAACAGGACAGGTTAGCAACAGGTCTATGTAGATAGTGTTTATTTCTTGTATTTATACTATGTACCAATGAGTTAGTCTGAAATTTTTCCTCATTTCCAGTTCAAAAAACTCATCAATTAGTATATACATGGGCTTGGGACTGTTAAAACCTCTAATTTTTTAAATAGCTTTCTACATGAAGTCATAGGGTGCGCACCCATCACAATTCTAATAATTCTAACTATTCTCTTCTGCAAAATTAATATTTTCCTACTGTATGAGAAATTTCCCCAGAAAATTATTCCATAACTCGCAACAGAGTGAAAATAAGCAAAGTAAACTGATCTCAAAGTACTATTATTGCAGATATGATATATTTGTCTAACCATATAACATATTACGCTTAGTTTAGGGATTATTTGATCAATGTGGTTTTTCCAATTCAGGTGACTTGTCAGTTTGTATACCAAGAAATTTTAAATTTACTACTTCTTCTATACACTTATACTTATGGCTAATGGTCAATGCACAGTATGGTTGATTTATTGTTACAAAATTCATTATATTTGTTTTTTCCAAGTTTAAAAATAACTTGTTAGCTGAAAACCATTCAATCATGTGTGCTAATACTTGGTTTGCTTATGTAAAGAAATCTATAAAATTTCTATTAGAGATTATACCACTACTGTCATCAGCAAATGGTACTGGTTCTGCAATGGAATTTATTTGCAATGAAAGCTTATTAATATAAACCAAAAATAGTACGGGCCCTAAAATTGACCCTTGGGGGACTCTATGCTTCAACATTCCCCACTCAGAAACTAAATTATGAGTTGAACTGGGTGATTTTATTGCTACCTTCTGTTTTCTATTTGTTAAATAAGACCTGAACCAATCTATAGTTATTCCTTGGATACCATAAAAATGCAACTTAGGTAACAGAATTTGGTGATTTACACAGTCAAAAGCCTGTGATAAGTCACAAAATATTCCTCCAACATATAACTTTTGGTTAAGAGATTTAAGTACATTGTCAGTTAGCCTAAATGCAGCATCTTCAGTAGACATGCCCTTCCTAAAAGCATACTGTTCTGGGGCCAGCATATTGTTAGTCTGCAAATGCTGGCTTAACCTACTGTACATTGCTTTCTCAAATATTTTAGCAAAGGTTCGTAACAGTGAAATGGGCCTATAATATGAAATGTTAAATTTGTCTCCCTTCTTGTGCAGTGGTTTTACTACTACAATTTTTAGACAATCAGGGAAAATATCTGTGTGTAATGAATAATTACAGATATAGCTTAATGGTATACTGATCAATAAAACACATGATTTTATAATTTTACTTGTTATTTCAGCGTAACCTGAAGAGTTTTTTTGGTTTGAGAGAATTTATATTTTTTATTTCAGCTTCAGTAATTGGAATTATGTTTACAGTAGGGAAGTTTCCAGGAAATGAATCTTTTAAAAACAAAATAGCACCCCTTTTTTCAGATTTGTATCTGTTTCATTTTTCTGAAGTTGTTATAAAGTTACTGAAGGCATTTGCCACTGTTTTTTAATCTTTTAGTGTTCTCATGTTCAGAAGTGAAGAAGAACAGACAGTCAAAAATTAAAAATTGGGTGGGACTTGCTTTAATTGGATGCATTCTTCCAGTCTTATTCTTTATAATGTTCCATGTGTTTTTTTTATTATCGGATTTTGCTATAAGTCTAACACAGAATTGCTTTTTTGGTTCTTTAATTACTTTTTTTTAGAATTCTACAATACATTATGTAATGTGCTTTTGCTTTTGGATTGTTGCTGTTCATAGAGAGGGTATATAGATTTCTCTTTTGTTTGCATGATATCCTAATTCCTTGTGTGATCCAAGAATTTTTTTCTCTCTTGCACTTCTACAGTTAACTGGGAAACTAGTTTCAAGAATATGTAGGAAGTTATTCAGAAACGAATTAAACATGCTATTAGTATCCTGGGTTTGATGAACAGATTGCCATTTATCTTGCTTTAGTAATGACTGAAAGTTTGTGAGTGTTTCTCTACTTATTATTCTTGTCTCTGTGTTATAAGAAGACTTTTTTTGTTGCTGCATATATATTATTGATGGTTCGTAATTGAGCATCATGGTCAGACAGGCCATTTATTAAAGGAGATATAAGGGTTGATCCCAGTCTACTACTATCAACGAATATATTATCAATGGCTGTGCTTGATTTATTTTGAGTTTTAGTTACAAAACCTACTGTATCAGATAGGTTATAAGTTGCAAGTAAGGAAGATAAATATTTTTCCAATTGCTCTCATGGAGATAATCTGTGTTTATGTCGCCACATAAGAGATATTCAGTTTTTGGTTTATACAAATATTACAAACATTTAAATGGTTTTGAAGACATCATACTACATACGCTTATAAAACAAAGGTTTAGTAAATAACATGATAAATCACATAACATTACATGAGAGCAACAAGGACTCATGCTGACTTGCATTAAAATGAACTACATGATGAAAGTTTCAAATTCATTGCTGCCAGACGAATGATACAAAACAGTATGAATCACAAATAGCTTTACGTAAAGCAATTTTTACCTTTTGATTAAGCATCTGTTCTAACATTTCCTTCTGTCGGCGCAATTTCCTCTCCAATTCAACGTTTTGCTCATTCTGAGGCTGTGTCTGCAGATGCTGCAGATGAGCTATGGATAAACACACATACAGGCCTTATTATTTTTCACATATGCCACATATTCTATCGAAACGTCAAACATCAGAACAGTAAGTCAGCGTATGCTAAAGAAAATGGATGACATCCCATTTAAACATGCTGGTATTCAGAAGTTACACCTGAACATGAAACATCTGTATTCCCAAGTTTATTGCTGAACTTAGAAGACACACTCAATATTTTTCATTATTCAAATATAATTACAGTGATTACATAAAGGAAAATTAGATGACAGGGTATGTAGCATATACAGGAAAAATGAGGAATGCATACAAAACTTTGATCACAAAACCTGAAAAGAATATGTCTTCAACTACAAGCCAAAAGAAACTATGGTAAAAGTGTGTTTCTAAATAGGTATAACACTGAAGTAACACAAATTACATAAATGTCAATTCTCTATACAAAGGTTATAACTAGTAATACTGGGCTTCTGGACTGTCCATCATCTAGTATCCCAAACAGAACAAACACTGACACTCTCCTTCATCAGCCTACACATATATAAGAGGGTAATACAAATAGATCTTCAAAATATAAATTGTGACAATGCAGGCTGAATGCACAGGGCCTGGTACAGGTTCCAGTCCAAGGCTCTAGTGAACACAGTAATAAATCAAGATGGGATGTGACACTAAGGCAGTATGGTAGAAATGTATTGGCCCCACATCCCAGAAGATGAACTCCAGTGTCTCAGCTGTGAAAACCATTATCTCACACAGGAATTAAACCTTTGGATTCCATAAAAGACAGATCAAGCTAGAAGTGTCATGCATAATGTTTGCCCCACATTTATTTTTCCATATAGTGTATATCACTGATGGTATGAGGACTGGTGAATACTAAAAGGATACAATTTGAAAAGAAGCAGTTACAACCTCACTGAGGCACTATCCCAACATCTGCATGGCAAGACTGAAGAAAACAAAAACCTCAGTCAAGACAGTCAATGCCCCAACCAACTTCTAACCCAAACACCTCCCATACCAAAGTCTAAAGCATTACCATTACTTAAAATTCCTTGAGAATGGGGTTGGAGGGGGGGAAGGGGCGGGATGTCAGAAACAGACATGGAAGACAAGCATGCCGGTATTTAGGAACATATTCCAGAAAAGGAACTAAAGTTCTCTAAATGACTGTACCTGCTTAAACTTTAATGGACCAACAGGACAATGCTGTCCCATTAAAGGTACATCCTGTTCGTCTGAAAGGAAAAACACTGTGCTGCAGTGGGCATTGAAACTGAATAGCGCTCCGGTTGCAGTGGAAAACTGGCATTTAGAATGCCTTAAATTAAAGGTTAAAAATGTATATTACTGGCTGCTATGCCTGCTATAAGGGAGAAGAAGAACAGGATGAGAAATTCTGACACATGATGCCAAAAAATATTCACCACTCTTGCGTATAGAAGAAACAACACATATTTCACAACTTAAAAATTTATACAGACCTCTTCTTTGTAAAGTCTTGTGTATGATGCTGATTAGGCGTGGTTAAATTTAATTATGTCACCTCACTACACTTCTGCTGTCACAAACGAAGTCATTTTGAAAAAAAGACAAAAGACAACAATATGAGCTGGTCAAGGAAGTCAAAATGAGCTGCATTGGAAGTATTACAGGAAACAGGAGAATTATACAGTGAAAAGCCAGATTTAACCTTTTGACTGCTACACCTGGACAACAAATTCCATGAATTACTTACTTACCATTCAGTTTGGTACATTCATGATACTGCAGTGCAAACGCTTCTTGTTCCTGTTCCATTTTACGTAAATCTTCACCAGTTTCCTGCGTCCGTCTGCGTAAGTAGTCAAGTTGCTGAGCAATCTCAGCATTTGAGTCAGTAATCAATGGTAATCCTGGATCCACAATTCCGCCTCTTCCCAATGCAGCCTAAAAGTAAATTTCCTTATCAGTTACTGCATCAGAAAATGCAACCTTCAAATGCTTTTCAGATAAAGGTAATTTCATGAAAATTTTCCAGTTCACAATGGGTTTACTTACATTCTCAACCTGCTGTACTAGCTTCATCTCAGTGTTAAGACAGTGTCGAATGAGGCGGTAAAGACCCAGAGGATTATGACTATAACGTTGCTGAAAAAATACGTACACTCCATGAAATCATCCTCAGAATTACATTCAGCAAGTACATGCCACTGTTTCATATTCTAGTCTTGGATAACCAATCAGAACAAAGACCTTTGGCTATTGGCTGCAGCATTTTCCTTTCTATTTACTGTACAATGCACTCTGCATCTGAGACTATACAAGCTGGTGGGAGAATGACTGGTGAATGGTAAAATGGAAAGGGAAGATCACAGTCTTATGTAAAGAATGTAACGCACCTCTGTGTGCTGCGAAAAGAAGGGAACTTCACAAAAAGATAAGTTAACTATTGACTGCTCAATACAAACTCAGTTAAATGGCATTTGGTGGAAAAGTCTGCTAAAATAATACAACTTATTCTTGTCTGTTACTTACTCTGAACATATTGGCAGCCTCAATTAGTTTCAGTTTTGTAAGAAATAAATCTTCTGTTGTCATTGTAGTTGCTTTCGCTTCTAATTCCTGAATTAGAGATGCAACCAGTCCTGTCACGTACTGTTCATGCTGTGGGTGGTTGTCCAGATCCACTTCCCTAAGAATCAAACACATAGAACTAAAGTACACCTTCACCCAATGTCAGTGTTTCGTAACTGGTATCTGCAGAGTACTGCCAGTCTACAACAAAATTCACGACAGTATGCAAATTGTATGCAACATATTATATGCAGGTTGAAGTACCACTTCTTAGCAGCAATCGTGTCTTCCCTTGTCAAAATCACGATACACAATAGTTAAAACCATTAAGAGAGGTTAACACCCACATTGCAAAATTAAATTTCATGCATGTAATTAACATAACAGGTTAAAAATAAAGTTCCAAACTGCAACCAAAAAACTCAACAGCCACACTTCCACGCTGCTTAAACAGGCAACTACCAGACCTAATGGGAAAAATAAAGTGCATGTTCTCTATCAGGTCTGAAGTAGGAACAGTAAAATAGACTCAAATAAAAAGGAAGTTAGATTTTTATATAATGTACTTACTTGTTAATATGATGATCCTGCACATAAAATACAACCCACCCCTTTCACGATTTTCAATTTTCATGAAAAAACCTATACAGAACATATAAACTAACAAAAAATAATTTATTATCAATCTATAAATCTGGCAACATGTTTCTGCCAATTCACAAACCATATTGAAGGTACATTCAGTAGATGTGCACATTGTGGATCCCAAATGTTTACAAATTGTATGACAATAAAAGGTATGACTGTTTGGTAACCAGTATTATATTATAAAACTCAGTCAATCTGTCATAATAAAAGTATTTTAGATTGGCTATAATACAATTAAAATGATGAAGTTCATCCAGTAGTAGTAGTATTATAATACAGTTGATATGATTGTTTAATAGCCTACTCCCATTTATTGAAGAACGCTGTACCATCTCGTAAACTAAGTTCACTACATTGCCTATTGGGCATTAACGTCGTTATCTTGACGTTATGGTCCTACATTTACTTTGATGTCAATTAGGGCACTAGTTTTTAGATGTGTGTCACACGTCTTCTATAGAAAATCCAAATAGGTCCTGTATTAGGGAATTAAGTACAGCCATGTACGCAAGATGTGTGTAAATTGGTACCTTACATGTTTGGAGTTATGATATGGATGTATTACAAGTATCATGCCTTGTTGGAACTTGATTTTGATGCTGAGCGGTGTTAGCGTGTAAACTAATATGAACAATATTTATGAATGTGACATGTATAAAGGTGCTGATGTTTTCCTTCCAGTTTTTAGTAAAGTGTTACTAGGTGATTCCAGTTTTACAGGTAGATGTGTGCGTATGTACTATACGTCAGTTTTTACGATGTGGATCTGTCTTACGCGTTGACAGTCTATCTTGTGTCAGTAACTGATTTTAGTGGGCGCAGAAGAGGTTTCTCGCATGTGCACTCGCGTGATCTTTACCTCTCCTTTTGGAAAGTATAATAGCATTCCCAGAGGATACAGAATTTTGAGGTCAGTCAATGCATTCCTCACAAATGGGCAGAGGATGCTGCATTATGAACCTTACATTATTTGAAGAAAGATCAAATTAATTATTTTTATTCCCTTATCCACTAATTGCAAATATACAGTGTGCGGGATCATGACGTTTCGTAAATTTTAAAACTATACTGTGAAGAAACATGTGTAATCCAATAACGGCAGACGAAGATTTGTCTTCTGGGATGTAATGGTGTGTTAATGAATCTTGAGCAGCATCACATGGTAAAAGTAGCAAGACTTGTAAACCATTAACTATGCTGTACATTATGAATTAGACAGGGTGGTATTCCTCAAAAAGCACAGTGCTGTTATACTAATGACATAATCCAAAATTCCCGCAGCTGAACATTCAGCACTCTCACTCAAAGTAATAGTGACATCTTATGTTTATTGGACAGTGCATCATCTTGACAGTTGAATAATGAGTGACCAACTTGATGTCACTTGCTTTATTATTTCTTTATTTAATGCTCAACATGTTTCAGATGTTAATACATCCATCCTCAGGAGCTTGCCACTTATTTGTTGAGTTATTTCATGGGTTGTATTGCTCTGGTTCGATGTGTGTTGGTGTTACGTTGTGGTTTGGCTGTAGTGGTGTGGTATCCGTATGCAGGCTGAAGCACTAGTGCTTCAGCCTTTACATATAACACCTAATATGAGGTGCTGGCAAATATGATTTACAATTTGTTCATAGTTCAAAAATGCAGCGCAGTCTGTTGAAAGTGGAAGGTGGAAGCACTGTTCCAAGGTCATTCATTGACCTGGTGTTTGCTACTGTGCAGGTTTGTCAGTTGTGAGGAAGATGAGCGAAGCAAAGGTACATGTTAGTGTGGAACAGCACATTATAGTCAAATTCCTGACAAAAGAAGGTTGTAAACCATTGGAAATCCATTCAAGATTGAAGAGGCAGTATGATGAGAAGACACTGTCAAATGTTAGTGTCTGTAAGTGGAGCAGACATTTAAAAAAGGGAAACAGCAGAGAATGAATCTCATGAGTGCTGGCCAAGGACTTCCATAACAGGCAAGAACAGTGACTGCGTCGATGCACTCATTCCAGAGAAAAGGCGAATAACTGTCTGCGAGTTGTCTGGAATACTGAACATCAGTGACGGTAGTGTGAAAACAATCATCAAACAACACCTTCAATAATCGAGAGTGTGGGCCCAATGGATCCCGCATTTATTGACAAACACAAGAGTACACGGCTGCAAGTGGCGCAATCATTGTTGTCACGGTATGAGCAGGAAGGGGACTTTTTTTGGATTCTACCATGACAACGGACGAGATGTGGGTGCATTACTTCACACCCGAGAGCAAATGTTCTTCAATGCAGTGGCATCACCCAGGGTCTCTGAAACTCAAAAACTGCAAAAACCACGTTCTCTGCTCAGAAGGTTATGGTCACCACCTTCTGGGACTCTAAAGGTGTACTGTACGTGGATTTTCTCACAGAGTATCGCACATTAAACGCTGAATATTACTTGGCACTTCTCGAAGGCCCAGTAAAGACAGCCATCAGGAACAAGAGAAAAAGGGCGCAAACATCAGTGTCATTTCTCCAGGATAACACCCGTCCACACGTGGCTGCTCGCACCATAGACATCATCCAGAAACTGAAATGGAAAGTTCTACCACACCCTCCATATAGTCCAGACCGTCCTCCCTCAGACTATCACCTCTTCGGCCCCCTAAGGGGCATCTGGGCAGAAAAAGGTTTTGCAATAATGATGAAGTGATACAGGATGTTCAGGAATGGCTACACTGGCAACCAAAAGACTTCTTCCTCAGTGGCATCCGCAAGCCTCCAGGCCACTGGCGCAAGCGTATCACAAACCAGGGAGATTATGTTGAAAAGTAACAATTTCAGTTTTCGAGAATAAATCAATCTTTTTGTTCTATTTACAAATTATAATTCATATTTGCCCAACCCTCGTAATACATACAAATATTATTTCTACGTTCTTTACTGCACAAGTACAGTGCACAACATATGCTTAAGATTCTAAAAGTTTCAAGTATACTGAAGGCTTGAAACTAGGTACAATGAAGTAGTCCCCATCACATTCATGAAACCCTCATGCCTACAGATTGTGGATTTTGAGCACTGCCCCTGCCACAGACAGACTTTGGCAACTTCATCCAACTAATGAGCTATCCGGACCGTGAATGCCCACAGAAATGTGTGGACACATCTACAGTATTAATATGTGACAATAGCCAGAATATGTTGGTAACTTGACAGCCAGAACTTAAATTAAAGCAATTCCATAGTAAGCCTTCTACCAACAAAGACAACAAACACCATTTCATGTTAGTGAAAATGGGGCTAGTGTGGAATACAGCACCAATACACAAACATAAATCTTAGAGAAACCACACCACTAAAAACATCCTCTCAGAACCACAACAACAACAACAACAAATCTGTTACTACACAAAATGCAATAAACAGTGTCAGGTGGTTGAAAGGTAAATAAATAAGCAGAGCCCAGTATCCTGTGACTAACACAGTATCCAATCACACAAGAGGATCATGCACAGCAGGGCTAGAAGGCTGAATGAATTTTAATGCATTCAGTCGCTATGTTAACTTCAGATATATACTACACACCACTTCCATCCATTACAACCACCACAACCACTTCGGATGCGCCACTCCTTCACACATCCCATCAATTTCAACCACACGTCTGTAAACAACGCTGGTAATGAAAAAACCCATATGGACTCTAACAAAAAAATTCATAATTCCAAAACAGAAACACTGCTACAAACACAAAGAGAAATGACATCACATAAATGAAACAACGCACATACATCAACATAACCTTTGTGCTCACACCCTGTTCAATACTGATTTTCAAATACAACTTCCACATGAAACAAATGCAACAAGTAAATTACATGTCAAACCAACATATCACAACACAATGATGAATGTCCAAGAAATACTACACCTTCCTTTATAATTGTTATGAGATAAGTGAAAGTACAGTGGCTGGTGCAACACAAAAACAAAACCAATGAAATATGACTGTCATAACAAAATACTGTTGACAATGCAAAAGACAGAAGAAAAAATGTGTGGCAGTAACACAAAGCATAAGACACTCACCATCAAACACAACAGCCTGTGCAAACTAACATTCTAACAGAAACTGCCCATAACCCTCATTCTCAAATTCCACACAATGTATTAACAATGGAATAATGTGTCAAACTACTGCAAACAAATAACAGTATAAATAATAAATTACCAATAAAACACTTTGTGAATTGAAACAACTACTAGATCCAAACTACAGCCCACTCAAATGGTAAAAAAAGTGAATTACAAGTTAATGATATCATCTAAGTGTTACTACACCTAAACCATAAACCGAACTCCTGAGATAAACAGTGAATTATCAACAAAATACTTATTACCACACTAAAACACAACCACACTCGCCAATGACAACAGCGTATTAACAATAAAATACTGTGTGAAATGCATTACTACTACACTGAACATATAAAAATAACTTCTTTGTCTCCACTGAGAAATGCAAACAAAATTATGCATCAACTACTACAACTGATATTCATAGTACATGCATACTGTATTGTAAAACAATCCAACTAAGCAACCAACACTGGTCCAGTATCACCCCACTAAATGTCAGCATGGTGACCACATCAAATTCCAGTCACTGCATAAAACTTTTGGTCAGTATACACTGCTTCACACGTAACAGTTCTAAATTCTGCCAGCTTCAATTGCCCAAATAAGAACATTTCATAAGCAAACCTGTGCTCATGTAGAGACTAACCATTTACAAACTGTAAAGAAGTCTTATTTTCATCTTACACTGCTATGGAATACACTGCCTGTTAGTGCAGACTTATGAACATACCACATTTTCTCCTCAATCCATGCCGCAAGGAAGTGGCGAACTTCAATGGGGAAATGCTCCCCATATACAGCTCGCACTTGCTGGAGTGCATCTCCCTGGAGCTGCTGAGCCTTAGTCCAGAGGGACATTGGGTTGCAGTCCGTGTCAGTGCAACCTGAAAATCCAAATCAAATAAATTGGTAAAACCATTTTGTTCCAATTTCAACATTATATTCCACAGCTGAGAATTATCTCAACTTACGTGTGTCTTCATAGCAACAGGACGGTCTGTCTTTAACATCTTCCGACATGATAATTATTACTACAACCGTCCGACGCGGGTAAATACACGAAACATCACAACTACATATATATGCCTATCATGCAGTACATAATTTTGGCATATAACCGCCTAGCAACTATAGGCCACACTGCTTTTATTACAATTATTACTACTTTGAAGCCAAAAGATCGCTCACAACTATATTTCACAGAGCACACCCAGGACGCTTCTGCTTACACGCTCGTTTATTGTTACGACTGATAACTACACAGCCTGTACGTATTACTACAGACTAGGCCGAATGACGTAAAACAACGCAACAATGACTACTACATGAATCTGACTTTATCCAGCACATAAAAAATGCCTGCATCTATCCTCAAGAGCTAACTTGATCTGTGAACGTGATTTCGAGAACAAGAAAGTTGGGATGCCTGGAGACAAATTCCATACACCCAAACACTAATTCCCTTTTCGCGCCGATAAGTCTCGCTGCACTATATTACAACTTACCAAAATGTATGTCGGGATTTGTCGTTACTTGGACAACGAATTTTCAGTACTGGTGACTAATATTATTTCTTCTGAATAGTAATTACTAAGAAAATATGACATAAATGATCTGCACCAAATTTCCAAGAATTTCCAGCCATAAAAATGGAAAACGGATAATCACGTGACTGGCGCATGCGTCTTTCGAAGTATGAAAAAGTTTCGTGCCTAAATGTATACATCACTCGGTTAGATTTACGTCATGTGTAGCATATTTAATGAAAGTTACTTATTTTTGATCATAACTAATTATAAAGAGACATAATTATGGTTAATTTCATACATTACAGTATTTGAGACATGAGATAATGTGATAGTGAAAATGATTTATATTTACATTTTCATACATGGCACAAAAACATTATATTAAAGGTTACTGTATTTATATAGCATTAATCAATAGCATAACATGGCTATGGCTATGTACAAATGTAGTGGAACTTGTAACGTAATAATGCCTTGAATTATACTTATCTGTATGTTTTGTATTTGGTGACTTAGTCGACACTGCGTGAATGTATGCACGTATGTTTGTATAAAAACGGGAGCAAAGACAACTGTGTGTAGGTAAAAAAAAAAACAAAACAAACAAACGATCCAAGCAAAACCCTACCTTGTTCGTTATCGGCACATGTATGAGATTACAACCCAGTCGTGTAGATTGCTATGCAAGTCTCTAAGAAACCTTGTGTGTTACAGTATTTGTAGAGTCGTACTGAAACTTGCATTGTTTGTGCCGTAAGGACCAAACCATTCCGTAATACTTGAGTCTTACATTCTATCCTTAAGTTAACACTGCAGACTTACGCAACTGTAGTGTCACTGCCAGTATGTCCTGAATGTTTTGACATCCGAAATTGCTCTTAGTTGAGGGAGTGTTCGTGAATGAGATAGCTATACTGTTGGATTGAGAAATTTTTATGGCATAAAATGCAACAACCTGGCGTATACGGTCATTGTTAGTGTGGATGGTTACTGTCAGGGATATGACGTCATTTGATGTAGCAGGTTGTGACAGCACTTCGGAAGAACCAGCCTATGCCTGGGGTAGAAGGCCCTTTTAGATCATGAATGATTAATATACCTTGGTTCATAAAGTTCAGAAATTAGTTTCTGCATTCATCATACTAGCAGAAATGTCAAGTATAAAAATGTTTGATAAATGATTGTTAAATGTGACACCATGGATGTCTAAATTAACTAGACCCTTGATAAATTTCATGAACATGTATGGCTTCTGGATGTTACCCTTGTGTCTTTTGTTAAGCAGTTAACTGATGCTTCAAAAGGATCATAGTATCTTTATTTTCAGGGCCAAGTTGTCCAAGAATTTCAAGAAGACCACTGCAGAGAACTCTAAATCTGGCATTTGTACACCCTTGACACTTCTGATGCTTGCCATGGTGCACCACAGACTCTTTAAGTCCTTACATGCTGCTAACCTCTTGTGCTCCAAATGGTCATGAATGCATGTATGAGTAGTAAGAGTACTGTAAATTTCAAATCCCTCCAACCTGGGCAGTAGTAGGAAGTTCATCCAGAGTATCACTTAAGGGTTAAAATCCAGATTGAATTCATGACTCGGCAGGAGTTTTTCATAAACACTCATGGAAGCAGGAGTGCTGTATGGCTTGATTCTCAAGTTAAAATTTTAGTGTACCAAGGGTATGGGAAAAGGTGGATGTATATCTGAGTATCAGGAGAGAAGTGATGCTCTTTTCAGCCCATTTTCTTAGGATGGGAAGGGGTGCGTATGTGGCACAAGACTGATGACTGTCTTCTTTTCAGGTCTCTTTTGTAAATGGAATATTGTACACAGTATTTTAACAGAGCATTAATTAATGTGCATTGACTAGGAAGAAAAGCAGTTACCCTTGAGAGAAAAAGTCAGATGATATGTTGTATGAAGTCAGTAAAATAAGGTCCTCAAATGATTACAGTATTGGTGTCATCCCTGTTAAGATAAACAGGTACTGTTGTAAATATGTTCTGTTCATATGGCAATTCATTCTTGCAAGATACACTGTGTAGGTGTAGGTTGATTGATGTTGGACTGTAGTATCTGTCCTGCCTGAATTATTTTTAGGTGGAATTTATACATTTTCATTGTTGGAAATGGAATTTTGAGTCTCTGCAAAAATAGACTTTGATTCTAATTAATTTTGCAATGTGTAATGCCGTTGGGCTAACCTCATGTAAACTTACATTTATAATTGACCATTTTTAAATTCATGTTATCACATACTCTCCAAATTAGGATACAAATAACAAAAGCAAGAGTGTTCAGATTATGGTCCAGGATATGACACTCAACAGTATGCACCAGGAAATGAAATACAAAGATGCCTGAACACAGTTTGTGTATTGAAGTTGATGATAAAAGCAGTTATCAGTAGACTCTGGAAGTATATTGGTCTTCATGTAAAGTACCAGTTATTCTTGTCAGCTTTTAATGAAGGTTGAATTTTTTTGAAAGATTATAAGCAAATACTCAAATTTCATGAAAATCCATCCAATGGGAGCCGAGTTCTTCCATGCAGGTGGATGGATGGACAAACAGATGTGAAGCTAACATTCACATTTCACAACTTTGCAAATATGTCTAAAAACTATGATTATAAAATGAGCCAACTACTTGCACTGTTCTATGTCTTTTAAAATATTTATTCACATAGAATACTTTAAAAACATATAACCTTGATTAAAATTTAATGCTCCCTGATGATGGTCATGTAGCGACCGAAACATGTAGAAGTCACAGTGAATAATTTTAATCAAGGTTATATGTTTTTAAAGTATTCTATGTGAATAAATATTTTAAAAGACATAGAACAGTGCAAGTAGTTGGCTTATTTTATAATCACAGACTCTTGCACGGCTCCCCCGCTGGTACCTCCACCTTGTCGTGGTGGGGGAGCTTGAGTACCCCAGTGACCCTGAGAGCTATGCCGTCGGTAGCGTAGCTACTGGTAGGGTCACCCTTGGCGGACAGGTTGAAGGGTAGGGGTCAGACTAAGAGAGGTACCCTGGTCCTCCAGGTTGGGGGTTGAGCGTAGGACTG
>Ga0123357_10005368_pt1 | contig 15326 bp, 9 predicted proteins | sample TergutEmb28metaG_FD_89873 | JGI IMG/M metagenome (GOLD analysis project Ga0123357, IMG submission 89873) | Embiratermes neotenicus P4 segment gut microbial communities from Petit-Saut dam, French Guiana - Emb289 P4 | ecosystem: Host-associated > Arthropoda: Insects > Digestive system > Gut ... | reverse complement strand
TTTGGGAACTGGTGCAGTGCGGCCAGCTGAATTGTTATGTTCTGAGTTTTCAGGTACTCACTTTGAAGAATGTTAGGTATTTTGAGACTTGTAAGATGTGACGTAGCTTAAATTCTTGTGCAGAGCAAACCAGCTTTCAGTATAAAAATGCTGCCTTAATTTAAGTTTGCAGTAATAACTTGGATTTGAACTTTGACTATAGAATTTAGGAAATAATTCAGAAAAAAGGAAACCATTGATTCTGCTGTGAAATAAAATTTTATTTATTGTAAAACAGTGATAAATTTTAGCAAACCTGCATAATTCTTTCCTGTGTGGTACATGTCATGAAACAAATTTCTAAACATTCCATAAATAAGTGAAATGCATATCCATCTCAATGAAAGTGTGTTTTATTAAGGATTTTTTCACTTTTTCTAAATGTAGAAGTCATAGATTATGTAATTTTATTTTAATGCCTCACATAATATATATAATAAAAATGTAATACAAATTAATTATATTCAAATAATATTGGGACGACATTTCTAACTAAATATACGCGCACTTTCTTTTTTTAAAGTTGTTAAGTAATTGAAGAAGACTTAATTTAGTTCGAAACATGTTGCTCTATCAGACATATTGATTCGATTGTACCTTAAATGTAACTCTATTCAGAATGATATTATTTTCATTCATTCATATCACTGTCACACTAAGGAATATAACACTAAAGATCAGGAAAGCTGTCACAAGAAATACAAAGTTCGTCTGTTCAGTGGTAACACTGCAATTACGATCCACACTTGAGCTACATTGACAAAATTTTACACGATTTTTCTCAGGATTTCTATGAAGTATTCCTGAAATGGAACGGATCATGTATCCAACAGATTGCTCCAAGTTAAAATTTCTGAACCACAATTATTTTGATAAATTATTTTTTTGCAACTCAGAGCTTCGTTTTGTAAACTTCAGATAAATAAACTTAAATATTACACAAATCCCAACATCCACATTTATATTAGGGAACCTTCTGTTGTCAATCTCTAAACCCAATAATTCGTGCAACTGAAATTCACGTTCAGCGTGTACATTGAGTTCATAAATTTGTGGAATATCGGTGAGAATTTCAGTAACACAAAAATACCTACAATCGACCTGATACATGAATATCTACCAAATTTAACTGTACCACACCGCAGAAATCAATGAATTTGGTAGCAGTAAGGGAACATAAAAATTCCAAACGAATTTACCATTAATTTTCGGAAATATAAAGAGAGACTTATATGTCTAATTTCTCTTTACGTGCAAAGGTTTGTCAAGATTAACTGAAACTTAACAGGAACTTGGTGAAGTTAAAAAATTGAAAAAGCTGGAATAACACAAGGATAAACTTGTTTAAATTCTGTCATAATTAATCATACCAACATACACTATTGTAGCTACATTCGTACAGAAAAATTTATAACACAATTTCAGAGGAAGATTTTGCATACAAAACTGCTGAATAAATTATTTTACAACAAATAACTATCCCAATTTTCACTTTGTATATAGCACAATATATCATTCACCACTAGCATATGTGCTTATTAAGACTGAGAGGCGTTAATGGGCTGCATGATTAAACAACTGGGTAGTTATCGACAGGAGAATAAATTTTATAAAATTTATATTTATAAATTCTATGGCCTGCCGATGACCAATTTGCAGACGAAATATATAACTGTGTGTGTCATAAAATACGAAATAAATTATCGTGCTAATGAGAAAGTTCTACTTTGCCTAACCTCGTTCCCAAATCAGATATTTCTATAACCAGTAGACAGATCACGTGACTTAAGTCACTGAAACTCTCCGACCAGTTTCGATTCTGACGTCATCATTAGCAGCGTAAAGGACACATTAAGGATCCATGGAAACAAAAGTTTCTAAACGTCATTTTGTGAGGACTAATACAATAAGATATTCTGCAGTATATCATATGAAAGAAGCAGGCAGATATGGCGAAAAGTGTTCGGGCTTGTGCCCAACTTAGTCTTAAAATTCGTTTCCAGTAACACATTAGGGTCTCGAATTACGACGGTTTTACTTTTTCGAATATTTTGTCGCAAATCGAATTGTCGTAAAACGAATAATATTTAAATTATTTAAAATGAGATTGGCTCTTGGACCTAACAAATAAGTCAAATATTTTTTTTATTTACAATATTTCTTTACATTATGACCTACAATTTTATTTTAATGAATTAGAAGTATAGAAAATTACACAGTTTGTCGAAAAAATATCCATCAAAACAATTTTTTTTTTGCTGAATATGGGAGAGGCCGTGGCTCAGAATACACCAAGAAAGTGTGCAACATCAATTGATTTTTCCTTCTTTTCTTGCAAGATTTCATAATAAGTGTGTAGCATGGCTCTTATGTATGTATTTACTGCAGAGTTGTACTCTCATTCGGGGTCCATATTACATAACTTTTAAGCTGCAATATTTATAGTGGAAACAATTACAATTATTCCTTCATCTGCATTGATTTGTTTCCACGTTCCTCCTCAACTTCACCTTCCTTCTGCTTTTCAGTCATTTGTCGGGTTAAGTCATGAAGTTCTTCATTGGACATTGGCTGGAAGTAACATTCTGAAACTCCAGTGATGCCCGAGAGATAAAATTTGTCAAGACCACCTACTTCTATTACTTAGCTTATCTCTTACATTAGCATATCCAGATTGTCACAATTTGTACCACTTTCTCGTTGCTTGACCAAATTAGCACGTTCCTGGACACCTTCCATTTTTCTGATCACTAACATTTTAGTGTCTAAAGTGACAGTCTTCCTTATTCTTTTCACTCCTTTTTACAAAACAGAACAACCTGTATTTGTGACGGACGTCATGGTTCGGTAAATCTTAATCAACTTAAAATAAAATAGAAAAGAAGAAACACATGCACACTAGTAGAGAGCGAGAAGCGTACTAAGTTGATAAAAGACGCTTGAGTTGCGACATTGATTCATCACAAGCTAAGAGTTTTCGGTCCAAATCGACAAGGTTCGTAAAATTGAGTCGTCTAAATCGAACCGCCGTAAAGCTGGATCCAACGAAACTTGATGCTATGCGTCCTTGTTGTTCATATAAATCCGAGATGCCTTAATGTCGTATCAACTGATAAAAGTATTTGTTAGTGAGTTAGATCCAGTTTTGTTGGTTTTTTTTGTTAGAAAGCAACAAATCGTATTAATTTTACTTCAAAGAGAGCAGCTGAACTTTGATATTGTAAATGTCGCAGTTCTATATAAAAAAGTAAACACATAATTCTACAACAAGAGTCTAATACCTTGAACCATATATTTTACGGAAAAGTATAACTTCTATGTTTCTCTCTGCTACCGCTTTTATGCCGAAAATTACATAAAATATATATTACAATAGATTCTGGCATATTGTTTTATTTTTCCCTTCGAATTTCACTTTCTTCCCATTTTGGGGGAGGGGGGCGGTGTTTGACACGTCGGTATAAACTGAAAGAAAAGGAATATTCGATGATCTATTTTAACACTTGGACATTGACAAAACTTAATCGCATTAACAGAATTTCGTATTATAAAATTTCTTTACAACAATACATATATATTTCTTCACAGTCTGTATAACAAATTATTATAATATTTTAATTGTGGACTGATTTCTTTATTTCCAATGTTCTAAACAAACACACATACATCACAGTGCGTTGTGTAAGGTATAGAAATTAACAAATGCCATTCATTGTAGAGCTAGAAACACAAAATAGAAAACCAGTTTTATAAACAACCACCAAGCCAAAACACATGACACTGCTGCAAAAATTAAAGACTTGCTGTTTGTTATCTATCGACAGCAAAATTAACACTCGTATATAGGAATTAAAATTTCAAAGATCAATTGTTACTAAGGAGTGACACCTGGGTGGAGACAATTGTCTATCCTCTTACTGCAGTAACAAAGGTAGCAATGTTAATATCTAACTGCACATTGACACCATGATTCCGTGTCCATCCCTCTGTTTTTTCACTGTTTTTGACAAAACACCACTCCAACAGAACGGATATTCATGAAATTTGATATAGCGATTTGTCTTCGAAAAACCATCCAGAAAATTAAAATTTCTGTCAAATACAAAAAAACAATTACTTTACATGAAGACCCAAAGTACATTTTTGATCATATCTCTGTGGGTTTTTCCGAGAATAAGAAATTTTTCCTATATATTCCTGGAGAAATTAAAAACATATAATTCAAAATCAATAATTATTTTTCAGAAAATTATAATATCTATGAGATTATGTACAATAATATTGTATGACCAGACAAACCACAGACATCAATGTGGCTCATGCGAATTGTATGCTGGCCAAAGAAAACTGTAGTCACACATACAGCATATGAAGAATTTATACTTAATAAGCAGACTATCTGCCTTTTATATAGTACGTATTGATTAGACAACAAACTCTGTAAACACAAGAATGCTCATTCATAGGAGTCCTACTTGCTGAGTGTCCAATTATGTGTGTCTAATTATATCTCTAATTGTGTGTCTGAAATTGAGTGTATTTAATATTGTGTTAATTGTGTGCGTTTGTGTGTCAAATTTATGTGTCTACATATAGGTTTGTATTTATGTGTGTCTAATTTTGTTTTTCAAATTTGTGTGCCTAGGTGTGTGAGACTAATTTCGTGTGTGTGTTTGTGTGTGACTTTTTATGTCTATTTGTGTGTGTTCAATTTTCAATTTTTAAAATAACAATAAAACACTTCAGTCAAACACAATTCAACAAATGGCACTGTAGACAGCAACTTTTATTTCGATTCCTAAGGAATCATCATCAGGAAATTCATAAGAATTTTAAAAAAATTACTCACTGAATATTAACAAAAAAATAAAGAAATGAAGTGTTCTAATTTTTTTTAGAAATTGCCTGATGATGATTTCTAATTACAGTTGATTTGCGTTTGACCGAAGTGTTTGTACTGTCGTTTTATGCACTTTGCTTTTGGCTGCAACACAGCGAAATTTGCAAAAGCCGTTGCACGTCTCAACCTGTTCCTTGCCGCAGCACCGTCATTATGTGGGTTTGAGAAGTCTGCTCATATACAGCAAGAAAACTACATGTTTTGTATAAGATACCTACACATAATAGGATATTCCCTATTCGGAATTGCGTCATTAATTTCCAAATTACTGCAAGCTTATAAATTTGTCAGAACAAACCTAAGCTTGGTGGAGGACGCAATAATCACTCTCCGTACACATCCCGCGCTCAACAATATACAGTGCTCAAGTGACCTTAAATGCTGCAAGCCGATATGTTGACCAGGCTTAATACTACATTAAATTATTCAAAGTGACGTGAATGGTTCGGGGGCGAAAATTTTAAATTTATTTTATTCTCACATATTTGCGTCTTCTTGTACCTGCCTACTGCTTACTCTTCATATATCGGGAATTTGCTGCCTAAGTTTTTGATAACAGACCATGCAGGCATATTTTGTGTTGTTAGGCACATACTTCATTTAGATAATTTTGGTATAGAGAAGTAATTAGAGACACTTACCCCTTGAATCCCGTGATTTTCTTTAGCATTAAATCTGCAGTGAATTCTTAAGCCTTACTTAATTTAAAAAGGTTAATATGAAGGTATGTGTACCCAGTAGGGATTAGAATTTCCGTACCCGAACTGACCGCAAAGGAAAACCCTCAACTTCCTGTAAAAAAGGGAGTCATATCTCTTTGCCAGGGAACATCTTTTAAGTCGTGGCGTTAATCACCCACAAATATCATTTAGGAGATTAAAGAAAGTGTAGAGCTATAGTTTTACTCCTCTTCTGGGAATTCATGGCCAATTATAGAATGAAATTTGGTTATATATATGTGCTGGACTTTATGAAATTACGAAAGTTATTAATTGTTTTACTTAATTTTGCAAATAACCTACTTAAAGCAAATTTTTATGCTTAATGCTGTAAGCCTATTGACTGCATAGAAAATTAATCTCAGTGCTTTACGAATTTGAATTTGAAGCACAACTCAATTAATTTCAGGCAATTTCGTGTAGAGGCGACCGGAGTAAATATCAAAACCAAAAGAATCTCAAAAGTAAAGAAATTTTGTGAAATATTTTGAGATAAACAAAAGATTTACTAAGTAGTACAAGTGATTGCAATAGATCCTGAAGTCTGCAAAGTACGTGAACTGGAATGATTCAGAAAAGTAGCATGGTTATTCTGGATGATGCTGCCTGACATCATCAGAAAACAAGTCAAATTCTCCTTAGATTTTCAGTCTAAAACACAGAGCCTCAGGATTTGTGTATCATGATTAATTCCAAAAATCCTCCGCCTTCAAGTGCATTTAACTTTAGTCAGTCTAAACTTAAGCTATAATCCAAGACTGTGCACAAAATAGTGTGAGTGTAGACCAATGATTTTCTGCAGATTGGTGGAGACGACACTATCCGGTATTCGTTAGCTTGGGAAGTAGCCACCATTGAAGTGACTGTGGTAGCATTGACAGAATGTTTGTGAGACGCACTCAGAAGTTTGTCATTTGCAATGACTGGGACGTTGTGAATTTAATCTTAATATAAACTGGTCTTTAACCTTATTAATCCATGCGGTTTCCACAGCGGTGTGTGTAAAGCCTGCGGCAATTGCGATAAAAAAACCGTGTAATTTGTTAGACGATGATCGATATCTGCCCTCATGTCGGAAAAAGAAAGATTGTCTGAAATGTTTAAGCCTAGTTTTTATTTATATATGTGTATATATATATATAATATTTCCCGAGATTATATTCTCCAAATATAACGAAATTTTCGAATGGCTAATTCTGTCATCCTCTTCTTACTTATGTGGCCAAAGAAGTTGGAAATATTGTATAAGAACTTCCTACTTAGATGTTAGTATCACAGTGCCCAACAGTGTACGGCTGTACAACACCGACAATTGTACATTTATAAACTATCATGTTGCGTACTACGTGAAGACCACTAAATTGTCCTGTGACGGTTTCTAGGTAGGGCTATTGTGAGAGAGTTCCTTCTGACAGACAGTTCCTTTTCACCTCAAAAGTGTACTAAGGAGATATTAGGTAGCACATGCACAAATTTATTTGATATCAGCAAGTAGTTAAACTTCAAATTTAATTATAACTAATAATTGAATCGCAATTAAATATTATGTCAATTTGTGTCATGGCCAAAAAATGTTGAATCTTTTATATGAAAAAGGTAACCTGTACTTGCAAACAGGGTGTGTATATCAGTTGGATAACAAACGTTTTGTGTATGAAAGATGCGTCAAAATTGCCTTTTCTTACACGGCGAAGACAAGGAAGAACGAAAGAATACTCTGACGTAAAAAGTTCAAAATTCCGAAAAAAGGTACCTGCACTTAAAAAGCCATTTATTTCTTTTATTTATTTATTATATTTGTGTTTGTAATATATCAGAAAACCTCTCTACTGAGCGTAATTGAATGTAACACGGAACGGAGGGAAGTGCGTAATTAAACTTTTAATTGTGCTCTTTAACAAACACCATTGCCGATCCCAGTGGTCTTTCTCTCTGCGGCCATTCGCATAATGTGATTTTGTGTTCCAGTACCGCCAGTAACGTGGATGGTCTTCTATTGTGAGTTTTGTGAGTTATCCGGCGCCTGTCCCTGCAACACGCTGTTCGGTAGTCCAAAAGATTCCTACCGAATGTGGTAGATCTGAATGTAATCATGAATCCTCGATAATGAGGAGCACATTGACCTTGGGGGATAATGCGTCATAGTATAGAAAACAAGCATAATTAGGGAAACAAAACATTCTGTGAAGCAGATATGAAAACGGGGCTCTCGAAATAATAGTGTAATTAAAATTACTGTACTTCCGTATTCAGTTAAAACTTCTATTTAATTTGGAAAAATACGTGTGTCATTCCCTGGATATAGAGCATTGTGACCTAATAACATAAAGTTGACAGTGTTTTGAGTCATGTTGTAGCACAGATGGGCGCATTTCCTTATAGGCTTTATATGAAAGCCGATATATGTGAAATTATAGTGTGCTAGGAAATTGGTCTTGTGAAAAAATCGACGATAATTTAATAGACACGGTTACAAACAGAAGAAGGAACTGATTCCATTAATTTGTTCCACGGCGAAGGTTTTTTATATCCTGTCGTTTCTTAACAATCCAATAAACCCTCCCTTTTTAAATAAATTCTGATTATTATTTTCTTCATTACATGACCACAAAATTGCTGAGGCGCTTCAAATTTATAATTTATAATATCCTCTTATCATGCGAGTACAATTATAAAACTTAACCGTTTTTATTGTTTTTCTCTGCCATATTTTGTTTCCTTGTATTATCACATAAGTCATGTGAGGGGAAAATGAAATCAGGTATAAGACCGTGAAGAAAACCGGAAAAACACCTGTAAATAACTTTTTTCCTCACTTTCAAAAAGACTCATTCATTTCACACAAAATTTCGGTCCTCCCGGTGCCTAAAATAGTTCGGTTTTGTGTGACGAAGTGTCTCATTCAAATGGCACTGCACACTGTTGACACCTGGTAGAAACTTCCTACATTAAGTAACAAATTTTCCATCTGTTGATCATATCCAGAGTACTCGAAACAGCAGTTTGAAACATAAAAACGACGTGATTTATTCTAAGAAATTTTGGGCGATATGAAAGAAAGAGAGTTATTATATATAATAGACTTAAAGAGGGTTTTGATTAAAAAAACTATTTAATTTATATGCAAATTTGGAAGCATGTTGCCACGAAAATTCTACAAACTCAAATTGCCATTTGTTTGAATATTACTTTGCAGCAGTACCTGCAAGACCCTGATATCTACGTAGCGCCGCACACCACTATGAAATATCACCAGAGCGCAAAGCCACCTGCGTTGCACTTCCATTCACTGTTCCAGTGTCCTTACCTCCATATTATAAATTGATATGGAGACCGAATTTAAGCACATTGTAAGTACCTACTGTGTGTAAATTCGCAGTTCTACTAAAGCCTGCATTTTTTGTGTAAATTTTGCGAGGGAACGTCGAACTAACTTAAGTTATGGCGGGTTGAATGCATAATCAATGACGTATAATTTGCAGAATTTCATAAATAGTTTGAACCGAAAAAGACGTGCCATAACATTTTGCAAGCAACTGCATGGATAATATGGCATCAAAGAGCTGTCTGGAAAATGGCTTAATTGTGTAGATCAGCTACGTTCCTTTCTCTGACGTCGAGGATGCCATATTTGTTCTAATGACTGAAATTCAAAAAACGCTCAGAAACAGAGAATTTTAAAATGTTGAAATCCTGAAAATGATAGCAAGGGTGCATTTCACTACACAAAACATGGCTTTTGGTATAAATACTGAAAGCCACAGAAAATTTATTCATTTGACTGTTACGCTTGAATGTAATGAACTGTGCTGAAAACCAGAGAGAAACAAACCCAGGCGAGGAATAGCGAACGTAGAGATAGTGCGCGTGGTATCGTTGAAACTGAAACCCTTAGAATGGCAACCAAGACGTGGAACATCGAAATTGTAATTGTCTTGTACCCTTGCCATTCCGACATGCAACTGTGTCGCGCAAGAAGCGTAGTCGAAATGGCCGCAATCACGGTCGATATGATCAGAACTAACCACAGTTCAACAGAGAGTATTCAAAAGGTGCTCTTCTATCTTGGATATTTGACAGAACACGGTACATACCAGCGGACACTCATCATGTAGTAAGGTTTTGTGGAATCAAAATACGATACGGACAAAGAAATTGTTCCAAAACCACCTAAAGCTATACGATATAAGCTTTCTTTCAAACTATAGCACCAATTATATTAACTACCGATTCTACGTCCATTTCTAAGCCTTTGTAGGTACATGATTGAAACTCATATTCATCTGTTGCAAAACAACCCTTAGTAAATTAAACTCCAAGCCTGTTATATGGATCCGAACTTTACCTTTCGATTCATTGTATTGAACATACCTCGTCGTCAAATAACATTGACCGTGTTTTCATTTTTGTTCCGTGCAATAGTTTATGATTGGAAATGTGGACCAACTACTTGCACTGTTATATGCTTTTAATATATTTATTTAAATAGAATATTTTAAAATATATCACTTTGTTTAAAATTTTTTATAACTCCTGCATGTTTCGGTCATTCCTTTTGACCAACCTCAGGGAGTGTTAATTCCTATAATGAAGTTGCTATTATTCTATTTTCGGTGGTGTGGCGGCATGCGTTCATGTTATGCCCGTATGCTGTGTTGTTAATCCTGTTGTAAGTTGTGTACTGTGGTGTTGCTCTTGTGCTGTGGCTGAAAGCCACAGCACAAGAGCAACACCACTTACAACAGGAGTACCAACACAGCATAACATGAACGCATGCCGCCATACCACCGAAAATAGAACAATAGCCACATCATTATAGGAATTTTAACACTCCCTGAGGATGGTCAAAAGGAATGACCGAAACATGTAGGAGTTATAACAAATTTTAAACAAAGTGATATATTTTAAAATATTCTATGTAAATAAATATATTAAAAGCAAATAACAGTGCAAGTAGTTGGTCCATATTTCCAAACATTGACCATACTTTACAAATACTTTCTTAGGACATCCATTGAAGCTGATACTGATCTTTCGTGGAAACAAGTCAGTGTTCTTGGTGAAGTGCCCTTGTGCACAAATAACCCAACTGTCCAGTAGGGTGATATCATTCACCTCAGTACAACGGTCTGAACTCTGATATGGAAACCAAGTGTACAACTCCAATTTCATTCCTGTGTATATCATTAACGTATATCGGTCTGTTATATGCTTGTCTATTACATCATGCTATTGGCTTACGACAATGCAGTTATATATTCTCAATTTTGAAGAATGATCAAATATGTCCATTTGTTGCGACATTGAGAAATTATTTGCTCCAACTACAAAAAACCGAGCTTCAGAATTCCATAATCTTGTGAATTTGATTCGTTCTTCAGCTAACCCATTAACTTCAGCTCTAAATTTCTCGATATTCCTATACGGTATTAGTATAATGTAACTGCCATCTCTATCTATGAAGTCTGATTTTTCGGGTATGCTAATATTACCTTCAACAGTAACGACAGGCCAGGTAGAATTTCTGTGAAACACTGCAATTAATTCCTGCTGCACATCTCGGTATGTGGCTGGCGATTATCACCAGAGAACGCCCTGGCGCGAAATATCTCTGGCTTATGCACGTCAGGGTTTCCTGTAAAGTAAGGGACGTAGCTGGCAACAGTGATCCATTCGTATTTGTGCTGAATAGCAGTATGACCAACAGGATGACTTCAGATTTTACATTCTGCAAAATAAACAACACACTTTCAGTTACTCACTACCGTCTATTCCTGATTTGTATTTATTTCCCAGAACCTTTTATTTGACGCCGAGATTGAGGTTAATTCTCTAGTGTATTTCCTTACCTGTATCAGAGATTGTTTAATTGTAATGGCTTCTCATTACAGTGTCTCTATACGTTACTAAATTAAGAAACTATAAACTTCTAATTTATATAGCCATTTCTCTTAAGTGAAATGATATATTATTTTTACCACTATTTTCTATATGAGATAAAATTTCTGATTTTCCTGATTTTTTCTTTTATTGTTTTAGAAACAATTTTGAATTTTCATTTACCTGACGGCTTAATCTCAGAATTCAACAAAGGAGCACCTGAAGAATTTGTACTCTTTCCCTCAAAATAATAAGTAGAAATTTACCTCACCATTGTTCGCTCTTATTTTTCTGTGTTGAAATTATTTTGCCCCAAAACCTACCTAGTTTTCGTTTGTGTGAAGACTGAAGACTTCTTCCAGTGTCTGAAACCCCATACCATGAGCACATCCTGTAACAACTTGTGAAAATTTGGAAGCGAAGTTTCTTGGATGATGGTGAAGAACCTGAATCTAAGCCTATAGAGAGAACGTTGAGAGTTTTGAGTATGACTGAGTGATTTCGAGTGCCTAAAGCGGGCATCAGTCTGTACGCAGACACTAACTGTAACGAGGAGCGAAGAATTATGACGATGCTTGCTTTCTTGCTTGAGATAATTCTGAAGAGAAAGGAGACATAATTATTGGGTCATTATTTCACGATATCTTAAGTGATACATACAAATTTTTGTTGTGAAACAAGCCAGCATCTTCGTGATATCTTGTCCATTTGTTGCCGCTCGTTGTTGGTTTCAATAAATGTTCTCCGAACACCCTGATCCAAGTTTCAATTCATTCCATTTGCCTCAGCCAACTTCAAAACTGTCATGGGACCCTCCTTAGGCTCAGATACATTTTCCTCAGTTGCTTTAAGGAGTCATTCTCTGAATTTCGGAAAGGAGTTCAAACGTGTGCTCCTTGTCATGTGTTTTCAGCTACTCGAAGTAATCATCATGCTCTCAATGGGATTGCCGACACAATATAATCATTCAAAGAATCATTCATTCCGCTGATTGCAATACATTCCCACTACTGACTGTTCAGTTTTATCATCTCTGCTTACTGCTACGCAGATAAATTAACAAACATCGGGACAAGTTTAATCATAATGTCAAAATTCCACCAAGCTGATAAATTTGACAGAAAATTCTAAGCAATAAGAAGAACGCAATAATTGCTCTTCCCATAGAGACCAGGCTCAGTAATACACGGTGCTAATTATATCTTCTATGTTGAATACCGACATGTTTATCAATGTCCGTAACATATTATTTGGAGTGACTTCATTTCTACATGGCGGCATTTTGAAGTTTATTTTATTCTCTTATGTTTGCGTCATCTTGATATTTGCGCCTGCTATATATATATTAGGTTATTCACATTGACTTGCATTCTGGTGACACCTACTTGAAGCATTCGACATTACTGTCTAATGCTGCTATCTGTTGGTCATATCGAGATTTCTTGAAACAGAGTTTGGAAATGAAAATTCGTGATGGATTCTAAAAAATACTTTGGGAAAGATTAGAAGAGGAATTATTAAATGTAACATTTATAGGGAGATGATAGAAGTATTTGTTAACATATTTAGTAGACAAGCAACTACAAAATCTTGAAATGTGTAAGAATGAAATATGGAGTTTCGCAATGTACTGAATAGTAAAGAATTACACCTACATAAAGACCCAAAACCAGATGGTTTTTCAAACAACTAGTTCAGAGGAACATACTGGAAGGAATATAAAATTAAAATCGATATTAACACAACTCATGAACAGTATTTACAAAAATTCCATAAAATATAAGTAGCGGCATATGGAAGTATTAATTGTAATATTATAAGCAGGAATTGGGAATTTCCTTGAGGGATTTGGAAACAAGATTTTACAATTTGATAAACAAACAAATTTTACCTCATTTTGTAAATAACAATCAATTATTCTTCTGATGTTGAATTCTGCAGATGTAGCAATATTCTCCTGCGGAAATTCGTTTTTACCAGTCGAAACAGCGCCAATTCCCACAATGCTTCAATCAGGAACTTCAAAATTTACCTTCCACTTTTTTTTACCGCTTACATCTATACACTGCGACCGTTACCTGTTCACAGTTTCACAAATTTATTTATTTATTTATTTATTGTTTGGAAGCCTGTTGCCACGTAACTTCGACGGTGCAAATTGTTATTGATATTGAACAATAATTGACACAAATCACTACAACAAACTGATATCGACGTAGTGTCGCACGTCCCCACAAGATGTCACCACAGCGCAGAGCCAACTACGCTGCACATACATCTCACTGCTCTACAGTTGTGACCTCCAAATTTACAACTGATAGAGGGACCGAATCCATACATATTTGGTGGCACCTACTGTGGGTAAAGTGCGCAGTTCTACTAACGGTTGCAACAGTTTGATAAACTGTTGTCAGGGGACTCCGAATGATCTTAATTTATGGAGGGTAGGAAGCATATTATTCAGCAGAAAATGTGAGATTTTCGATTCACAAATTAACACGGAGTAGCTGGCAACTAAAAGCCCTTTAGCAAATGTTTGAATAGTGGAATTCAGCCTCGCTTTTTTCTCTGACTTCACGGCAGGCATATAATTTATATTCGTTTCCGTGGAAACAACTGTCATATATAGGTTATATTACAATAACAGGTACCTAAAATGATCGTAAGATTGAATTGTACAACGCAAATAAGGAGTTTGTCTAAAATCTGGAAGCAACAGAACCGTAATCATTTGAATATCAGAACTGAAACCAGAGATCATAAGAGGAGTAGAGAAGGGTGTTATTTCGCAAACAACATTGTGTCTTTTTGGCTTAAAATAACATAAATATTTTTCTTAAATTAATGAATTATGAGACCTAAATTCTAAGTTCTTAGCCATAATGTACGTTTAATTCATTCATTCATTTGCAAATTCATTTAAAATATCGTGGGATTAATACCATATATGTTGTTTTGTTCAACTCTTCTGAATTAAATAACATAAATGACCACTTATTAGGTTTAAATAAAGATCTTTTGAAAGGGAAGGTTCTGGTGCATCCGTACATTATTGACTGACGTGTTACAATGACGTTTCTGCTTTTGAAATCTACAGGCAATTTTTGAGTGTGTTTTTGTTGGAAAACAATCGTATTTTAGAAATTTGATAATAAAAACACAATAGATAATGTTTTAACTCTATGCACTTAGAATTGAGTGTGAAGCTACTGTCATGAAAAGTAATTTCGTAATGAGCTTTTTGAAAAGAAGACGTTACGCAAGAACCAAGTAGCCTTATTAGCTTCTTTCTATTGCCGTAACTAGGAAGCCTGCAGCTTTACAGAGTAAGCAAATTCAGCAATTTACTAGCTTGCTCTACTTATTTATACGGTAACCACAGCTTGACTGACCTTCAAGTGTTTCCTAGGTTTTGAAACTGATATTAACTTACGTCCATGTATGGTCATTTGGAAGTCATAAAACACTGACTGATATGCCTCTTTACTATATAACGCTTTTGAAATTTACGATAGACATCTTTCGTCAAACTGATTTTCAGCGCAAATAACTAGACGATACTATAAACCGGCGAACTCCTTATCTACAGACAGAAGAGCTGCAAGTTATAATACTGCCAATATAAGCTGGTATTTAAAATAACGATCGTATATACAACAAAACGCTGTGTATTACAAATACCGGTAAGCTTATTTGACTTGTGTTATAACTCAGCTGGCTTTCTAAATTCAGTCGAGTCGAAATTCTAAATTCGAAGCATTACTTGAATTATTACGTGAGAGGCAAGC